>CEAA01038489.1_pt1 | contig 78132 bp, 70 predicted proteins | sample 557551 | NCBI WGS metagenome assembly CEAA01 (sample SAMEA3182115, study PRJEB8094) | gut metagenome | biome: human; feature: gut; material: Stool; isolation source: human stools | place: Canada | collected 2013-06-11
GCTTATAGCTGAAAATCCTTCCCTTTTAAAAAAGAACCTATTTTGTTTGGTATGCGTCCTAGTCACTTTCTTCATGATGATTTTCCGCAGCCAAGGCATTTATATTTTCTTTTTTGGTATGATTTTTTGTTTTATATGGCTCAGAAAGCAATGGAAGAGAGTATTGGCCATTTTTTCAGCGTGTGTGGTTTTGTTCCTGGTATACTCGGGACCGATCACCACTTTGTGCAAAGGGAAAAAATTTGACGGTTTGAGAGAAATGATGAGTATCCCGTGCATGCAGTTGTCCCGGGTCATGCTTTACGCGCCCGATAAGCTCACCGCGGAAGAAAAAGAAATTATTGAAGACTACATTCCGGGCTATAAGCACTATTCCACCTTCACCTCGATTTCGGATTCTATGAAAAACACGTTTAATGCGGCGCGTTTTCGCGAGAAGCCCGGCGAATTTATCAAACTGTGGGCGCGTATTGGTTTGCGATGTCCCACTACGTATATTGACGCTTTCCTGCGCATCACCGTTGGCTTATGGTATCCAGATATGAATTACCGGGATCCAGGGGCGTATCATCCGTATTGGGAATATATATCCACTCAGCAAAATGCTCAAGGCTCCTTTTTCATTGTTGAAAGAACCCCGCCGTCCGGCATGGAATGGCTGTCGAACTTTTACGACACGCTGACGTATAAAAATAGCTATCAGAAGATTCCGATTATATCCATGCTGTTTAGCTCTGGGTTTATGGTTTGGATTGTTTTTCTATATATAGCATGGTGCCTTTATCAGAGAAAATACAGATACCTGGTTCCTGCCAGCTTCCTGGTTGCTCTATGGCTGACCCTGCTTCTGGGACCGGTAGTTTTGTATCGCTATGTATATCCCATTGTTATGTCGGTTCCTCTGCTCATCAGCTTTGTCTTAACCGAGGAAAGCGCGTCCCAAGAAAGAACCAATCAATAACCGTGAAAGGAAATCTTTATGGATACAATCGCTGTTTTAATTCCCTGCTATAACGAAAGCCAAACAATTGAAAAAGTTGTCACCGATTTCAAGAAGGTTCTGCCGGAAGCTGTCATTTACGTCTATGACAACAATTCCTCCGATCATACGGATAAAATCGCGGAAGCAGCGGGTGCGGTTGTGTGTCATGAATATCAGCAAGGCAAAGGTAATGTCATTCGCCGCATGTTTCGAGAAATTGATGCCGCTTGCTATATTATGGTAGACGGCGACGATACGTATCCGGCTGAAAACGCCAGAGAAATGGCGGATTTGGTGTTGAACAAACAGGTTGATATGGTGGTCGGCGACCGTCTGTCTTCTACGTATTTCACGGAAAATAAGCGGCCGTTTCATAACATGGGAAACCGTCTGGTTCGTTCCAGCATCAACGCGTTGTTTTCAAGCAGAATCAAGGACATTATGACCGGCTATCGCGCTTTCAGCTTCCAGTTTGTCAAAAGCTTTCCCGTGCTGTCCCGCGGCTTTGAAATCGAAACCGAAATGAGCATTCATGCGGTGGACAAAAATATGTCGGTGGACAACGTCGTTATTGATTATCGGGACAGGCCTCAGGGCAGTGTATCCAAGCTCAATACGATTTCCGACGGCTTGTCCGTACTGAAAACCATATTCGATCTATGGAGAAATTACAGGCCTTTTCATTTTTTCACGGTTCTTGCCGCTGTACTGACGGTTATCGATGCTCTCGTGTTCATACCGGTAGTTTTAGTTCCCTATATCCGGACCGGACTGGTCCCGAATTTCCCGACGCTCATCGTCTGCGGCTTTGTAATGGTTGCCGCTCTCATGGCTTTTTTCAACGGCATGGTTCTGGACGCCATTATTAAAAAGGAAAAGCGGGAATATGAATTCCGTCTGCAGCTGCTGGAAAGCATGCGCCGGCGGCAGGGTAAGGATTAACACGTACAAAAAAGCGAGCGGTAACCCGCTCGCTTTTTTATGACCAAATCATGGCGCAGGACATATTTTTGTCACAGCTTATTTAAAAAATTCCTCATTCTTCTCCAACCAACCGACACATAAGGGGCCTATACTAAAACCATGACGAGGGGATACTTCCCCCCACCTGGTTAACAACAAAAAGGAGGAAACCCTTATGTATAATCCCTATCAGCCTATCGGCCCGGATAACCAGCCCGATAATACCGTCCAAACCGGATGGACCCGCGTGAAAACCGCCTCCGCCGACAATCCGCAGTCGGAATCCCCGGCTCCCCCGCCCGCCGCCTATGTTCCCTGGGCCGCAGCCCCGCAACCGCCGGCGCCCCGTGAGAAGCCCCGCCGCGACCGCCGCAAAGGCGCTTTTGCCGCCGTAATGGCCGCCTGCATGGTCTTCTCCCTGGGCTGCGGCTTCGGCGGCGGTTATCTCGCCAGCCGGCTGAACAGTACCGCCTCGTCCTCCGGCGCCTCGGGCGGCCAGCCCGTTTTCTATCAGTCGGTCTCCAACAACACCAATAAGGGCAGTCTCTCGGTGGCTGAGGTGGCCGCCAAAGCTGCCGATTCGGTGGTGGAAATCAACACCGAAACCGTGTCGAGCAGCTTTTACGGCGGTCAGCGGGTCAGCCAGAGCGCGGGCAGCGGCGTCATCCTGTCGGCCGACGGCTATATCGTCACCAACAATCACGTTGTCGCCGGCGCGGACAGCATCACCGTGCGCACCCGGGACGGTAAGTCCTACGCCGCCAATCTGGTGGGCACCGATCCCGATACCGACCTGGCCGTTCTCAAAATCGAGGCCAGCGGCCTGACCCCCGCGGTGCTGGGCAGCTCCGACGACCTGGTCGTGGGCGAAACCGCGGTTGCCATCGGCAACCCCCTGGGCGAGCTGGGCGGCACCGTCACCAGCGGCATCATCAGCGCCCTGAGCCGGGAAGTCACCATCGATAATCAAACCATGACCCTGCTGCAGACCAACGCGGCCATCAACCCCGGCAACTCCGGCGGCGGCCTGTTCAACAGCAATGGGGAGCTTGTCGGCGTCGTCAACGCGAAATACGCCAAGGAAGGCGTGGAAGGCCTGGGCTTCGCCATCCCGATAAACACCGCCAAGCCCGTCATCGAACAGCTTATCAGCCAGGGCTATGTCTCCGGCCGCGTGGATACTGGCTTCACCCCCATTGACCTGACTGACGAGGCCACCGCTATGCAGTACCGCGTCAGCCGCACTGGTGTCTATGTCTATGAAGTGACCACCAATACCGACGGTTTCCAGTCGGGCGACCTGCTTCTTTCCATCGATGGGAAGGATATCGACTCGATGAGCGACTACAACGCGGCCCTGCAAGGCCGCAGCGTGGGCGACCAGCTCGCCGTGGTCGTCCTCCGAGGCAACCGGCAGCTGAGCCTCACCCTGACCCTCCGGGACGCCAACGCCTCCGCCGCGCAAGGCAGCGGCATCTGAACCAGCCGATCAACAAGACCGGGAACGGATTCGTCCGTTCCCGGTCTTGCATTTCGTCGTGGAATCCAGTATGATAAGCGCAGACGTGCGCCATTTCATCATCCCGCGCTTATGGGGCGAACAGGGTGCAGCCCATGGCCTTGAACTGCCGGATTTTTTCGTCGATCAGCGCCTCGCTGACCCGAAATTTCGCCGCCAGACAGGCCTTGCACAAAAACGTCTCAGCCCCCCGGTTGACCAGTTTTTTATGGGCGCCGATTTCGTCGGCCGTCAGCCGGCGGCCGCACTGATAGCACGTGTCCATCCTAGCGGGCGTCGACGACGCGGGCGCGGAAGATCCGGCAGTCGTGGGGCTGGATGACCTCGCGATACAGGTAATCCTGCGGCGCGGCGGTCTTGCCGCTCCAAAGTTCCCGCATCTCCAGGGTTTTGCCGCACACGCGGCCCAGTCCCATGTCCGCCAGGGTGAACTGCGGGCCGCGCACCTCGTCCGTCATGTTGAACATGCCGATGGCGAAGTCGCCGCCCTCCAGCAGCTTGACGATGACCGGGGTGTCGGCGCCGCCCGAGATGATGTAGGGCTGACGGCAGGCGGGATCCTGATTGACGGCCAGCACGTCGGCGTTGGTCAGGATATCCAGGGACTCCTGGCGGATGTTCCGGATGTCGCAGCCGATCATCAGCGGGGAATTGAGCATCGCCCACAGCGTGAAATGGGTGCGGTACTCCTCGAAGGTGCAGCCGCCCATGCCCACGTTGCCGGCGCCGCCCATGCCGACCACCAGCATGTCCATGTCGTTGAAGCAGCCGGTCCCGTTGTAGGCCTGGATGTCCACCTGTTGGTTGAACAGGGACTTGATGGATTCCCAGTTGTCAAAAATATCCCCGGTGGAACGCCACATACCCGCGCCGGTGGTTTTGATCCAGCTCTTGGTGTCCTCCGCGCCCCAGCTGCACGCGCTGAACAGAATGTCCCGCCCGCAGTTCGCCAGCGCCGCACCCATGCGTTTGTACAGAATGTGCCCCGGCACGTGAGCGGGCCGGTTGCAAAAGTCGTATTTCAGAAAATCCACGCCCCACGAGGCGAAGGTGGCCGCGTCGATAAACTCATACTCGAAGCTGGAGGGATAGCCCGCGCAGGTCTGGTTGCCGGCGCAGGAATACATGCCGAACTTCAGCCCCTTGCCGTGGACATAATCGGCCAGCGCCTTCATGCCGGAGGGGAACTTTTCATGACTGGGCACCAGCCGGTGGCTGTCGTCCCGTTCCTTTTCCGCCCAGCAGTCGTCGATGACCAGATAGGTGTAGCCCGCGTCCCGCAGGCCGGTGGACACCATGGCGTCCGCCGTGTCGCGCACCAGCTGCTCGTTGATATTCTCGCCGAAGGTGTTCCAGGTGTTGAAGCCCAGTGCCGGTAAATTCTTGACCATGATTCTGACCCCGTTTCCTCGTTAGTCTGATCCCCCGCGGACGGGTGACCGATCGGGTTCATTCTAACACGGAAGCCCCGGGTTTTCTATCTCCTATCGTTCCCACCATATGGAATATCGTACCATGATTCCCCCGCGCCATGCCCGGCGGAAAGGATGAGTCGTCATGATGGAGCTGATAAATGCCCCCGGCTGGGCCCGCAATGTCTATCCCGTCACCTACCTGAGCGGCAGCACCCAGGACTGCGCCGACCTGCACAGCTTCGGCCCCGGCATGCGGGAAATTTATATTCTGCACTATGTCCTGCGGGGCCGGGGCGTGTTCGAGGAAAACGGCAGGGTCTTTCCGGTGGAAACCGGCGGCACCTTCTTGGTGCGGCCCCGGGCCGTCATTCGCTACGCCCCCGACCCCGCCGATCCCTGGGAATATATCTGGGTGGACTTCTGCGGCAGCGAGGCCGCCGCCCTCCTGAGGCAGACCGGCTTCTCCTTCGGCTGTCCCGTGGCCCCGCCCCTTCCCCGGGAGGAGATGGAGCCGCTTTACCGCCGGATTCTCGCTGCCGGGGACGGCCATAAGGAGTACCACCAAGCCCGGGCCACTGGCTATCTCCATGTGCTGCTGAGCACCTATATGGAGAAATTCCCGCCCGATCGGCCGATGGACGACGGCTATGGCTATGTGCAGAGCGCCCTGCAGTTCATTACCACCCGTTACCACCGGCCCCTGTCGGTGGAGGATATCGCCGCCCATCTCGGCATCAGCCGCACCCACCTGTTCCGGCTGTTCCACCGGTTCCTGGCCGTTTCCCCCAACGAATACCTGGCCCGCTTCCGCGTGCAGAGCGCCTGCGCCATGCTTTCAAGCAGCAACCTGTCCGTTAAAAGCATCGCCCACGCCGTGGGGTATGAGGATCAGCTGTATTTCTCCAAGGTGTTCCGCCGGCTGACTGGCGAGACTCCCACCGGCTACCGCCAGTCCCATCCCCCGGCTGAATGACGGGCGCGCCGCTCCTCAGCTGGTGTAATCCTCCAGCAGTCGCTGCAGCTCCTTGTCGTCGTATACTGGGATTCCCTGGTGCAGCCTCTCCTGCTCCTCGGCGGGCAGGCTGGCGACATAGACGTCGAATACCTGATCCGGCCGGGACTGCCCCGCCAGGAATACTGCCACCTGTCCCTCGTACTGCCCGATGGTGTACAGTGCCTGCACCGAGGTGGACGACGCCGGATCGGCGGGCCCCCGCGCCCCCACAAGCAGCAGGGTGGTGATGGCGCCCAGGGACAGCGCGGCCGCGGCAATCAATATGGTCAGACGGCGATGTATCGTTTTCATGCCAGCACATCCTTCTCAGGCGGAGCGGCCGGAACCGGCCGCCTGCCTTTTGTTTTGATAAAAAAGTTCTCTGCACCTACTATTCTTTCCCAATCTGGGGCAAAATATCCAGGGACGCTTTCTCAAAAAGGTTACGAAGCTGTATCCGTAGGGGCCGAAACTCTTACAGTTTTGATATTTGACTTTTTCCTTGCGGTGCTATAAGATAGGGAAAGACCAAATGTTTCCTCGGCCAGTCCGTGCGGCGGGTTCGCGCCCGCCGTAACATACCGCCGGGTCCCCCGGTATTTTAAGGAGTAAGGAGGCAAGACAGATGGCTGATTCCCGCAAATCCGGAAAATGGCGCGCCGTGATGAAAAAACCCGCCGTGCGCCATACCCTGAAGGCTGTCTCCGCCGTCTTCAAGTGCCTGATGACCATCCTGCTCATCGGCGTGATCACCGCCACCATGGTGGGCTGCGTGATGGTCGTGTACGTGATGATCAACTTCAAGGATAACGACGGCATTCCCACTGAGCTGGGCCAGATGTCCATGAAGGCCACCACCACCGTGGAGGTGCAGAACGACAAGGGCGAATGGGAAGTGTTCCAGCAGCTCAAGGGTACCAACAGCATTTGGGTGGACGGGGATGAGATTCCCAAGTGCATGAAGGACGCCGTGGTCGCTATCGAGGATGAACGGTTTTACGATCATTACGGCGTGGACTGGAAGCGGACGATTTCCGCCTTCGCCAATCTGATTTTCCACTTCAGCTCCACCGAATACGGCGGATCCACCATCACCCAGCAGCTGATTAAAATCACCACCCAGGACGACGATCACAGCATCGAGCGGAAAATCACCGAGATTCTCCGCGCCATCGAGATGGAGAAGAATTATTATACCAAGCCGGAAATCCTGGAGGCGTACCTGAACAACCTGCCCCTGACCGGTGACATCGTGGGCGTGGGCGCGGGCGCGCAGTATTATTTCGGCAAGGACGTGAGGGATTTGTCCATTGCCGAGGCGGCCGTCATCGCCAGCATTACCCAGAACCCCAGCAAATACAACCCGTATACCCGCCCCGAAAACATCCGCGCCCGGCAGCGCCTGGTGCTCCAGAAGATGTATGAGCTGGAATTTATCACCGAGGAAGAGTATAAGCAGGCGCGCGGCGAGGAGCTGCACTTTAAAAACGGCCTCAAGCACGCCGCCGTGGAAGACTACTACATGGATTTGCTTGTGGAGGACGTCATCGCGGATCTCATGGATGTCAAGGGTTATACCTACCGCATGGCCCAGAACATGGTGTATCACGGCGGCCTGACCATCCGCTCCGCAGAAAAGCCCGCCCAGCAGAAGGCCGTGGAGGAAATTTACGCCAACGAAAAGAACTTCCCCAAATCCATCGCCAAAGATAAAGAGGATCCCCAGGCCGCCATCTTCATCATGGATTATTCCGGCCGTGTGGTGGCCACCGTCGGCGGCCGTGGGGAGAAAACCGCCGACCGGGTGCTCAACCGATCCACCCAGTCCAAGCGGCAGCCCGGCTCCTCCATGAAACCGGTATCCGTCTACGGCCCCGGTATCTTCTATAATGTGATTCACTACTCCTCCCTGGAGCGGGACGCCTGGCTCAAGGAAGTAAACGGAAAGAAGTGGCCGGTCAACTACCGCAAAAAGGCCGCGGATAACGGCAATGTGCTGCTCAACTACGCCGTGCAGGAATCCCTGAACACCGTGGCTGTCCGCGTGGTGGAGAAGCTCACCCCGCAAAAGGCCTTTGATTTCGCCACCAACACCCTGCATCTGTCCACCCTGGTCAAATCCCGGTCCACCGACCGGGGCATCGTCTCGGACATCGACCTGGCCCCCATGGGCCTGGGCGGCCTGACCGATGGCGTGTATGCCCGGGATATGGCCGCCGCCTACGCCGTGTACGGCGGCGGGGGCCAATACAACAAGCCCTATACCTATTACGAGGTCAGCCGTGCCGCCTCCGGCGGTGAAAAGGAGATCCTGCTCCAAAAGGGCCCCCAGAACATCCAGACCATTGACGAGGGCACCGCCTACGTTATGAACCGCATCCTCCAGCAGGTTATCACCAAGGGCACCGGCTACAACGGTGTCGGCAACCAGTGGAAGGGATGGGAGGTCTTCGGCAAAACCGGTACCACCAGCGACGATAAGGACGTGTATTTCTGCGGCGGCACCGCTTACTACGTGGGTGCCTCCTGGTTCGGCTACGACTATAATAAGAGCCTCAACAGCTCCCAGACCCTGTATGCCAAAAAGCTGTGGAGCCAGGCTATGAAGGCCCTGCATAAAGGCCTGGAGCCGAAATCCTTCGACAAGAAGGGCAACACCCAAGAGCTGCAGTATTGCACCCAGACCGGCCTCATCGCCACCGCCGGCTGCCCCAAAGCGACTGGTGTGTATAAGAGCGACAACATCCCCGGCACCTGCAACGTCCATGGCGGCGGCTCTCCCGCCGCCAACCCGCCGGCGGGTACCACTCAGGCCGGCGCGACCACCACCAGCGTCCCGGCCACCACCAGCACCCCCGCCGCCACGACCACCAAGGCGCCGGAAGGCTGACACAAACAACCGCCCCCGCGTCCAATTCCGGACGCGGGGGCGGTTTTGCTTACGCGGGTTCGATGACCTCCAATTTCACCGCTGGGTTCTCGTGAAACCATGTTTTCGTGGCGCGGCGGATTTCCTCTTTTTTCAAAATAACGCGGTTTTCCTCCTCGGTTATCCAGATGGAATCCTCGTTTTTGGCCACAACCCGGCAGGAGGAAAGCCCTCTGTCCCGTATCTCCCGGAATTTCTCCGCGTGATCACTTAAAAACGCGTCCATGGACGTTCCCTCGATGGTGATGGTTAAGGTTTTGTTGCCAAAGCCATAAAAGGACTTGTTCTCGAAAAGCACTGCCTGCGTGACGGTTGCGGTGTCCTCATCCTTTAGGGTCACTTGAAATTCTTGAGATAAGACCTCGATGGCGGCCTCGTTTAACGGGGCCAACGTCCGTCTTTCCAGCGGCGCGTCCCATCTAAATAGGGTGGCATACAGCAGCAGCGGGGCTGCTGCTATCAAAACCAATGCCAACAGAATCAAAACAAGAAAGCGCATTTTTTTACCGGCGGTAAAGATCTTTTTTGCTTTCATGGCACCATCCGCTTTCTGTTTGATAGACAAACCCCAAGCCGAAGTCCCCCGCTGCCCCCCCCCCGCCGTGGCTATGACCGGCAAACGGCGAGATCCCGCGTCTCCACGATGTCCGCTATCGCCTTTGACGGCGATAAATCGTATACCTGTACGCCGTAGACGGTGTCGGATAGATCGTATAGGAAGAAATATAGGTTTTTGCCGTACTGCCAACGGGCTATGGGAAGAAATTCTTCCTCTCCGACCGTCAGCGCGTCGGAAGCGGATTCGGTAAACGCCGTATCCCGCCTGTACGTCAATTCCTCCGCGTGCTCGTCAAAATAGGCCTTCGGTATGTCGATGTGGATATATGCCAGATGTTCCTGCGGCAGCGGAACATAGACGAGCCGCCGCAATGTGCTCTCGTCGCCAAAAGGCCAGTGGATCTCCTTGTAAATGCGAGCGGTTTCTTCGTCAGAAAAGGTGGAGATTGTCCACGTTCCCGATCCATCCAGCCAAATCCATCGTCCCACCAGCACGAAGATGGTGAATAACGCCAGAAGGATAACCGGCAGGAAAACAATCCATTTAAGCGAGGGCTTTTTCATATAGAAGTCTCCTGTTGCATGGCGTGAAAAGGAATCGATCGGCAGCGGAATACCGGCCTTTCCCGTGCCTTATATAGGCCGCGGGGGCGCTTACGGCTTGTCCGTCGCGCATTTTACAAGTTTCTCGCTGAAGGAAGAAACGTAGAGGCATACCAGGTAGACGTCTTCTCCCCAATCGTACACCCAGAAAGTGTTGCCGGTATCAAAATCGCTCTTTTTTTGTATGGCGTAATAGGTGCTGTCCTGGTAGGATAAGCCAGCTTCTCCCTCCGGGGCTAAGCCCACAGACTCATATGGTTGCAGCAGCTTGCCATACTCATCCGCCGCCTCCTTCCTTAAGAAAAAATAGGCGTACATGGACGGATCCCGCCAAGTGGGATAATAAACCAAAGCCTTCAGGGATATAGCCTCCCGTTGCGGCCATTGCACCTCGTCAAACACCACAGCAGTTTCCTCCGCCGTGAAGACCGTACGGATATACGGTTCAACAGGTCGGTTGAAGAGGCGATAGACGGCATACCATCCCCCGACTAACACAACGGATACGATCAGAAAAATACTAACATATTTTAAGCGTTCTCTCTTCATGGATTTCCCTCGTCTGTCGGCGTTACCAGCGAACCCTCTGCAATTTCCGCCAACTCCAGCTTGCGCCTAGCGAAAAAGGCCCTTTCCCAAAAGTGGTTAACTATAGATTACACCAATACATCTATGTTTTCAATATCAAATCCGCAAAATTAATAAATGTTTTTATGCATAAAATATTAATTAATAAACACCGATTCCCAAGCCTCCTCTGATCTCCGCTGCCCCGGAAGCCTGAAAGGGTAAAAGCAGGCCCCAGCGTCTTTTGTGTAGAGACGCTGGGGCGCTTTTAAACGGCTTATGATAGATTCAACTAAATATAGGCGGCGTCCAAAGCGATTCCTGCCGCCCAAATAACGAAGCCGGACGCTGCTTCCCGCATAGCCTTTTTGGTGTTTCAGCGGCTTTTACGACCCCTTAAGGGGCGGCATAGCTGTTCCCGTCGGCCGCCAAAGCCTGTTCTATAGCGCTTAGCAGCTCGGCGGAGATTTCCCCCACCCCTACATCGGTGTTCTTTGCCGAGACCCGGTGAGCGCCGTCCACCTGAAAAACCTCCAGAATCGCCCTGTACTCGCCCGATGACTGCCGCATCCGCCTAATCAGCGTGTCTCCCTTGTACAGCCGCCACTCGTTGTCCCCGTATGGAACCTTGTACCCGATGGAGGTGGCCGTCATGGTTTCCTTTACCATGCGCCTAATCAGTGCCTTGTCCCGAATCGTGGTTTCACCATTTTTGGTCTTGACCACGATGCGGTCCACGCCGTTCATCTGCCGCTTGTCGAATACGACGGAGGAACAGCCCATGTTGCGAAAATCATCAATATGAATCGCAACAAATGGGGAGACGCATAACGCAGAAATTAAAAGGATTAAAATAATGCAGATACTGGCTGTACAAATTTTGTGCTTTTTTATCCACACTCTGATTCTATTCATAATTTCAGCCTTTCAGTAGATGATCGCCTGTTTCCATATCAAAAAATTCAGCATTCACATAATCTGGCTCGGTTCCTACTACCCAAGCACGTTTTAAGACACCATTTTCCATCACAAATGCTTGCGAGACATAGGGGGCGTTTTGAGCTTCAACCGGGTAGTCCCGTTGAAAAGCAGTAATTGCTGATTCCTTTTGAATGGAAATATGAGACAGTTTAGAATTGGTTTCTAAAATATCCCTCCAATAGTAGTTTATATCTGAGAATCCATTTTTATTAAAACGTAAAGTAATGCCATCCCCCTCATTTGTAACAATATCAATACCTCGATAAGTTTTATAAAAGCGAACAGTATACTCAACTGTTTTCGGCGCACTGAAAGACAAGTCAGGGGAATTTAAAAGTCGTATTTCCATACGATCGACAACAGCACGATAATCAGTTGTGGGCATAAGACCAAGGTCTGTGAGTTTCTGAATGGCAATGGCTATGGCCTGCTCATCAGTTAGAGAGTATTCTGTAATCGTGCCATCTATGCATGATAAACCACTTTGATATGATAAACGACCATCTTCTTGAATATTTAATTTAGCGTTGCTTCTGGCGCTTAGCAGCTTTTGGGAAATTAGTTTCTTTTGTGACGAAGAAAAAGAACGGTTTTTTAAAGTAAACGAATCCTTTACTTGATCGATAGATTTAGCAGTAGCGGTTGCTGTCTTCATCAGCGTTTTATTTTTCACACGACTCATGAGTCCGATTTCATAGTTGGAACCGTTTGGCGTACTGGCTGTGAACGAGTTAAATGTATCGCTAATGTTAGCTGTGTGATAAATACAGGCGTAATTAATTCTCGTAGAATACTGATTAAAATAATCCATATGAGCGCCTGTCCATGCTGAAACAATTGGCTGTCCTTGACGAGCTCTTTGCGCAAAAAAATCCAAGGTTTTATAATGAGGTGCAGCTGATGGCGCTTGAGTATAGTATCCTAAATACCCGTGAACTCTCTGTCCATCACCTAGCATGGTCCTTGCCCAAATCTGCGCAGAGGATAACCCATTCCAATGAGGGCCTGCTCCATAGGAATCGTAGGACAATTGATTGCATTCAGCAAAAAGACCCCACTTGGTTTTAAGATTCCAAAATGAGTTGGTTTTTGTGGTGGAACCCGGGAGCAAAGTCGCCCCAATCCCGATCTTTGGCCGATCTGTACCGGAATAAGCAGAAACATCTGCACATAGATATTCTTTTATGGCCTTGGTGGAATCTTGAATCCACATATTCGTGTATGCTCCCCCATGACCGTTCATGTAAATAAAATCTGAGTAGGAGCCGACATCTTTAATCGTTTGAGCAGGTATATATCCATTTTTATTATCTAGGGCACATACTTGTTTATATCCTAATCCTTTAAAAAGATTCTGAATAACTCCAATTTCGTTCTCAGAGCTGTCACCGACATCAAAGGCTGAAAATGTTTTGTAACCGTTTAATTTTGTGCTGACCTTTTCAATATACCACTCATGCTGTCGTGCTGGCCCGTAATCCCATATGCGTACATTGGCGCTGTTTTCGCTGCTTCCCCCCGCTACTTCGACTACTTTCTTTGTGCTAATTTTTGGAAGCAAACGATAACAGTCACCGGCGCAGGGCAGTACACGGAATTTCTGTGCATTGGACCCATTATCTTGATGAATACCAATATTGGTTCCATTAATATCATTAGCATTCCCGACATCTAATCGCAAACCAGGCTTAAACACGGGAATAATAGAATAATACCCGTCTCCCGCGTATACAAATTTCCATTGTTGATTGGCGTCACCATGGAAACTATACTGGACAACGTTGGTTCCTCCGCCCTGCACATCCATATACTTCCCGCTTCGAACATTGCGCAGATAATAAATGGTTCCGCTGCTAATCCCGCTGGTCGCACCGTACGCGCCGGTATAGCTGTACTCAATGCGGGGGACGCTGGCCGCCGGTCCGTCGGAGGAATAGACGCTGTTGTAGTCGTTCATGCTCAGGTTGTTGTACGAGATACACAGCCCATAGTTATTATACCCGCCGTTGGTCCAGTTTTGCAAGTGGGTGGCCACGTCGAAGGACGCGATGGAATAATTACGGCCTTGGGGATCGTAGGTGCTGCCGGGGGCGTATCGTGACGGCTGATTGTTCCATGTCAGATCCTTTCCTACCCAGCTTGACCCTACGTAATAGCAGTCTAATACCCCGCCGGTCGTTTGATTGGGCCGGTAGGTCAGCTTCAGGGTGGCGGAAGACACATCCACGTTGGCCGGCTTGCTTGGCAGGTTGCCGAATCGCAGGTACGCGTAGTGGTCGTTGCCGTTCTTACCTACCCGCAGATAAGAGGCCTTGTAGTTGGAAGCGCCGGTGACGGTCGGGCTGATGAAAGCGTCGTCCATGGTGCTGGCTGTGCCGGACACCGTAGGATCGATCACTACCGGATACACCGTCTCCGGATGATTTAAAAACGCCTGGGATACCACGGCCGTGATTTTGTAGACAGACTCCTCCACAGCCTCCAGACGGTAAAGACAGTCCTCGGTATAATGCCGGAAATCTTCTGCTGTTTCCGTTCCGTCCGGCTGATAAGAATCATAGACGTATAGGGAGGATATGAGATAGTCTCCCTCGCCTGGATTCGTCTTGCTGACCAGGGTGATGCTGGTGTTGTCGGCGCTCAGCACCGGCGTGTGGGTGGCGGTTTCCAGGGTGAAAGCGAACTCGTTGCGCCCCACGTTTTTCTCAAGGACGATGTTTTCCTTCACGCCTCCCGCCGTGTTGCTGTATTCTACATAGGTGTCGGGGCCGAACGCCTGGGGATAGACGAATACGTCGTCCTTTCCCGCCTCCTCCCGCACAAACCCCGGCATGTCGTCCGGCTGCTTTGTGTCGGCTACCGCCATGATGACGCCGCCGTTCAGGCGGACGCCCTTGGCGCTGTCCTTCGAATATTCCACCTGGACACTGTTGGCGGCGTTTGTATAGGTATAGCTTTGGAGCAGGGAACGGAAAAACCCCTTGGGAACAATGGAGGAATCAATGAATTGGGCTTGGCCGTCCTCGTCGATGTACTTGACCGGCGCCGCGAACAGGGTTCCCTGTCCCGAGCCGTCCTCGTTTTCCGTTAGAATCTCATAGAGATTGTCGGTCTGCACCACCTTTTGCGGCGCGTCCGCCTCCAGGCCGATCAGCTCCCGCACCGTCTCTGGAACAGACGCCGCTGCTATCAGGGGGTGACCGCCGGTGGATAGTTCTGGCTCCGCTTTGGTTGGCGCCGCTCCCGCGGCCCCCAGGGAGCCAAGGCACAGGGAAAGCGTAACCATGCAGGAAAGCCAACGGGTGCGTCGTGTTTTGCCGGTCTTTTTCATGTTTTACCCTTCCTCATCTTTATTTTTCTCTCCGACTCAATTAACAGGGCCGAAGGGAATTACACATATATTACATGTTTTCTAAAAAGTGGTATATCCATAGAATACTCCAATTAATAAATAATTTCAACATCGTTTCCACAATCTTAATAAATATTTTTATGATAATAGTGAACAGTCTTTGAACCCTGCCGTATTTTCACGCTCCTTCCCTCGTCTCTCCGGATCGCCTTGACATACAATTGTGAAAAAATTTTTAATAGTGTGTCAACCGCTTGCAATTTTTTCTAGAGAGTGTTAAAATAATAACAAATTGAGTTGTTAAATTATTAACGACTCGATCGACCGATAAACTATCATACATAAGGAGGACGTTCGCTTATGGCACGCTTCACGTTACCCCGCGATTTGTACTTTGGTCCCGGCGCTATGGAGGAACTGAAAAATCTCAAAGGCTACAAGAAGGCATTCATCGTCACCGGCGGCAGCTCCATGAAAAAGACCGGCTTTCTGCAGAAGCTGGAGGATATCCTGAAGGCCGCGGGCCTGCAAACCCGGCTGTACGACGGCGTGGAGCCCGATCCCTCCATCGAGCGGGTGTATGACGGCGCCAAGGCCATGCGGGAATTCGAGCCGGATGTCATCGTCGCCATCGGCGGCGGCTCACCCATGGACGCCGCCAAGGCCATGTGGGTGTTCTATGAGTACCCGGAGAAAACCTTTGACGACATCAAAGAGCCCTTCTCCCTGCCCCGCCTGCGCACCAAGGCTATCTTCGTGGCCGTGCCCTCCACCAGCGGCACCGCCTCTGAGGTGACGGCGTTCTCGGTCATCACCGATTATTCCACCGGTATCAAGTACCCGCTCGCTGATTTTGAAATCACCCCCGATGTGGCTGTCCTGGATACCGATATTCCCCAGACCATGCCGAAGACCCTCACCGCCCACACCGGCATGGACGCGCTGACGCACGCTATTGAGGCCTATGTGGCCACCGCCCGGTCGGAGTTCTCCGATCCCCTGGCCCTCCAGGCGATTTCCTCGGTGTTTGACAACCTGATCGATTCCTACCATGGCGACAAGGAAGCCCGGGGCGCCATGCATATCGCCCAGTGCCTGGCCGGCATGGCCTTCTCCAACGCCCTGCTGGGCATCGCGCATAGCCTGGCCCATAAGACGGGCGCGATTTTCCACATTCCTCATGGCTGCTGCAACGCCATCCTGCTGCCCAGCGTGATCCAGTTCAACTCCCGCGTCTGCATGTCCCGTTACGCGCAGATCGCCCGCGCGCTGGGCCTGCCCGGCGCCACCGATAAACAGCTGACCGATTCTTTGGTCGAGGCCGTCCGCGCCATGAACGCCAAGCTGGGTATCGCCCAGACCTACCAGGCGAACGGCGTGTCCGAGGAAGACTTCAAGGCCCACTGCCAGGCCATCGCCCACAACGCGGTGCTGGATCCCTGCACCGCCTCCAATCCTCGGCCGGTCAGCGACGAGGAGATGCTCGGTGTCCTGACCTGCGCGTACTACGGCACCGACGTCACCTTCTAATTGCCCCCCCATAAGCCCATAGAATACAGGAACCCCGGGCGGCCCTAGGCCGCTCGGGGTTCCTGGCGTTTTGCGCCGTCCGCCCGAAAATCTTAAGAGGAAGTTCACCCGGAATTTACATTCCCCCGTTTCTTTTTGGCGGCAAACCTGCTATAATAATTCCATTGAAAGGTAAGGAGAGATGACCTATGGAGCGTTATGCCTGGAAGGCCCAGGTGCTGGACGGCCAGCTGGAGGAATACAAACGCCGCCATGCTGCGCTGTGGCCAGAGCTTAAGGCCGTGCTGAAAGAGGCCGGCATTTCCAATTACACCATCTGGAACGTGGGCAACGACCTGTTCGGCTATTACGAGTGTGAAAAAGGGGTGGAATACGCTGCCCGCGTGCAGGCCGGCAGCCCGGTGGTGGATCGCTGGAACGCGTATATGAAGGACGTCATGGTCATGGAGATGGACCCCTGCACCGGCGCCCAGCCCCGCCTAGAGCAGGTTTTCTTTCTTCCCTAATGGTATATTTCCGGCTTATTATACATACTGGATAAAGGAGCGCTGCGACTATGAACAATAACAATTCCACCGTCAAGCTGATTACCATCCTGGATTATATCGGCATCCTGTTTATCCTGGGCTTCTTCGTCGAGAAGGACAACGAGGATGTGAAATTTCATACCAATCAGGGCATTATCCTCTGCATCTTCGACATCGCGGTCAGCATTGTCGCCTCCATTCTGGGCGTTTTCCACTGGATTCCGTTTGTGGGCTGGGTGTTCAGCCTGATTGCCACCCTGCTGTGGCTGCTGGTGGCGGCTATGGTTATCCTGGGCATCGTCCACGCCGCCAAGGGCGAGCGGACGCCCCTGCCGGTTATCGGCAAGCTCTTCACCTTTATCAAATAAGAAGCCAAAATCCCGCCGTTCGGCGGGATTTTGTAAACTTACAGGCTGTTATTACAAAACGTATAAAAGAAAGGCGAATGCCTTTCTTTCAAACGGGTTTTGTGCCTTTCCCGCCAAAGGCGGGAATTTCGCAAGCGAAACCGGCACAATTCCCCGGTTTCTGGAAAGGAATGAGTCATTAGAATGAAGAAAACATTGCAAGTGGGCGGCCAAAACGGCCTGGAGGTCTCGGCCATCGCCCTGGGCTGTATGCACCTGGCGGAGCTGGATATTGGTCAGGCGGATGCCCTCGTGCGCACCGCCCTGGACTGCGGCGTGACCTATTTCGATCACGCGGATATTTACGGCGGCGGCGGGTCGGAGGAGCTGTTCGGCCGGGTACTGGAAAAGGATCCCGCCTTGCGGGGGAAGATGCGGGTGCAGAGCAAATGCGGCATCTGCCCCGGTTACTTCGATTTTTCCAAGGAGCATATTCTCGACGCGGTGGATAACAGCCTGCGCCGCCTGCATACCGATTACCTGGACGCGCTGCTTCTCCATCGGCCCGATACCCTGATGGAGCCGGAGGAGGTGGCCGAGGCTTTCGATCGGCTGGAGGCCCAGGGCAAGGTGCTCCATTTCGGCGTGAGCAACCAGAATCCCGGCCAGATGGAGCTGCTGCGCCGCGCGGTGCGCCAGCCCCTCCTGTTCAACCAGCTTCAGTTCGGCCCCATGCACACCGGCATGATCGACAGCGGTCTCAACGTCAACATGACCAACCCGCCCTCCGTCGACCACGACGGAGGCCTGCTGGAGTATTGCCGCCTGAACGGCGTCACCATCCAGCCCTGGTCCCCCTATCAGTACGGCTTTTTCGAGGGCGTGTACCTGGATAACCCCCAGTTCCCCGCGCTGAACCAGGCCCTTGGCGAGCTGGCGGCCCAGAAGGGCGTCTCCGCCCAGGCCCTGGTGATTGCCTGGATTCTCCGTCATCCCGCCGGGATGCAGCCCATCGTCGGCACCACCAAGCCGGAGCGTCTGAAGGACATCGCCGCCGCCTATGACGTCGAGCTCACCCGGCCGGAATGGTACGCGATATACCGGGCCGCCGGAAATGTCCTGCCCTGATCGCGCTTTGTCATAAAAAGCAATATCGTGCTCAGAAGAATCCCGGCCCCTTTTAAAACCGTTTGAAAGGGGCCGGGAATTTTCGCTTTTGAGCGCTCCAACGAGGAAAAAGCAGAAAAAAGCGCCGTTTGTATGCGCTTTTTTCGACTTTATGTGGCTACGGAGGCCTTTCCCAGCTCATCGGAGGGGGAGCATCCCCGGTACCGGCGGTACACCTTGGCGAAATAGGAGAGGTTGTGGAACCCGCATTTTTCCGCGCATTCCCCCACCGTGTATTCGCCGGAGGACAGCAGCTGCAGCGCGTGGGAGCAGCGCAGGCTGTTGAGATAATCCACCACCGTGCTGCCGGTAATCTGCCGAAACGCGTGGCACAGGTAGTATTTGCTGAACCCCACCACCCCGCAGAGGTCCTCAATGGACAGATCCTCCCCAAAATGCAGGCGCAGATATTCGATGACGGTCTTGACCATCTCGATTTTATGAGTGCCCCGCCCGGGCAGCTCCTCCTCCCCCGCGACGCGGCAGTCCCGGCACAGAAAGACCAGCAGGGCCATGACATAGGACCGCACGCTGAGCTTGTAAAGCGCCCGCTTTTCCGTCACCTCCGCCGCGATCCGCCCGAACAGCTCCCCGGCCTCGGGGCTGGCCGCGCAGGGGCGGAACCGCATGCCCGACAGATAGAGCTTAAGCCCATCGGAGAAGGATTTGTCCACGATCAGGCAGTGGTACACGGCGGGGGCTCCGTCCGCGCAGACGGCGTGCAGGGCGTTGGGCGGCACGATCACCAAGTCCCCCGCCCGCGCGGTCACGACTTCCTCCCCGCACACGGCCCGCAGCGTCCCCTCGAGGACATACAGCAGCTCGATGCTCTCATGCCAGTGAAACAGGTCGGGGGAATACGGCACCGCCTGCATGCGGACATGAAAAAAGAAAGGAAAATCCGGATCGTCATGGATATGCTTTTCATAAATCTGCTTCTGCATCCCGCGCCTCCTAAACGTGTGGCTATTTTGAGGCTATCACAAATCGCAATATTTTGTTACGACAAGACAAGTTTGTTCCTTTACATCCCTTATCTTGAGTATATAATGAGCAGTAGAAAGTGTCAATATTTGAAGCAGTAAAGGAGTGCCGCGTTATGTATCCTTTTTCCATCGGCGTGATTCTCGATTCCTTCCGCACCGATTTGACCACCGCGCTTGATAAAGCAGTGGCGGTGGGGGCGTCCGGGCTGCAGGTGTATGCCACGAGCGGCGCGTTTTCCCCCGAGAGCCTATCCCCGCAGAAACGGAGGGAGTTCCTCGACATGTGCAAGTCCCGGGGGCTGACCATCTCCGCGCTGTGCGGCGATTTGGGCCAGGGCTTTGCCAACCCGGAGAAGAATCCAGAACTCATCGAGCGATCCAAGCGCATTCTGGATTTGGCCAAGGATTTGGAGACTGACGTGGTGACCACCCATATTGGCGTGGTGCCCGCGGATACCGACTGCGACACCTTCCGGATCATGCAGGACGCCTGCGGCCAGCTGGCGGCCTACGCCGACAGCCTGCGGGCCCATTTCGCCATCGAGACCGGACCCGAGCTGTCTGCCGTTCTCAAGACCTTCCTGGACACCCTGCATTCCACCGGCGTGGCGGTCAATCTCGACCCAGCCAATCTGGTCATGGTGGCGGGGGACGATCCGGTCAAGGCCGTCCACAACCTCAAGGAGTACATCGTCCACACCCATGCCAAGGACGGCCGGATGCTCCGCCGTGTCAACCCGGAGACCATTTACAACGGCACGCTGGATTTTGCGGAGGCGCCCTTCATCGAGCTGCCGCTGGGCCAGGGGGACGTGGATTTCCCCGCATACTTAAGTGCGCTGAACGACATCGGCTATACGGGCTATTTGACCATCGAGCGGGAGGTCGGGGACGATCCGGAGGGAGACATCCGTCTGGCGGTCAACTTCCTGCAATCGCTGATTCGATAAGGGGGAGCAAAGCATATGGAAAAGAAAATCAAGGTGGGCGTTATCGGCGTGGGCAGCATTGCCGAGATGCACATTGCCGGCTATAAGGCCGATCCCCGGGTGGAGTTGGCCGCATTCTGCGACATCAACGAGGAGCGGCTGAAGGAAAAGGGCGAGCGGCACGGGGTGACCCGGCTGTACACCGACGTGAAGGACATGGTGGCGAAGGAGGAGCTGGACGCGGTGAGCGTCTGCACCTGGAACGCGGCCCACGCCCCTTGTACGATTGCGGCGCTGGAGGCGGGTCTCCATGTGCTGTGCGAAAAGCCCATGGCCATGAATGTGGCAGAGGCCGAGGCCATGCGGGACACGGCGAAGCGCAGCGGCAAGCTGCTGATGATCGGGTTCGTCCGCCGGTTCGGCAACGACTGCGCGGTGGTGCAGGATTTCATCAATGAGGGGTATTTCGGCGATCTGTATTACGCCAAGGCCACCTATCTGCGCCGCAACGGCTGCCCGGGCGGCTGGTTTGGGGATAAATCCCGTTCCGGCGGCGGCCCTCTTATTGACCTGGGGGTGCATGTCATTGACCTGGTGCGGTATCTGATGGGCAATCCGAAGCCCGTGTCGGTCTACGGCGCTACCTTCCAGAAACTAGGGGATCGCCCCGGCATCAAGAAGGGCGACGCGTATCAGTCCTCCACCACGGAGGAGAAGCCAGTGTTCGACGTGGAGGATATGGCCAGCGTGATGATCCGGTTCGACAACGGCGCGGTGCTGTCCATCGAGGCCAGCTTCAGCCTGAACATCGAAAAGGATGAGGGGAAAATTGAGCTCTTCGGCACCAAGGCCGGCGCCAAGCTGGATCCGGAACTGACCTTGTACAGCCAGCAGGCGGGGTACATGACCAATACCACCATCGCCACCGGCACGGCGCTGAGCTTCGACGGGCTGTTTGAGAACGAAATCCGTCACTTCGTGTCCTGCGTGGAGGGCGGCACAGCCTGCCGCGCCCCAGCGGAGGACGGGGTGGCCCTGATGACCATCCTGCAGGCCGCCTACGAATCCGCCGCCTCTGGCCACGAGGTGGTGCTGGCTTAAGATCTATACTATTTATAGCCGCCCGGACAGTCAAGCTGTCCGGGCGGTTTTTAGCTTGCCCGCGCGCGTTGATTCCGGTATAATGAGAATAAGGCGAAGGAGGCCGGAGCGATGCGGATAGGGACAGTGGAGATCCAGGGCAGGGCGGCGCTGGCCCCCATGGCGGGGGTGGCCGACCGGGCCTTTCGGAAAATATGCGTGGATTACGGCGCGGGATATGTGGTAGGCGAGATGGTCAGCTGCAAGGGGCTGTGCTTTCAGGACGCGAAAAGCCGGGAGCTGCTCCGGCTGGACGACGAGGAACGGCCGGCGGCGGTGCAGCTGTTCGGGGACGATCCGGACATCATGGCCCGGGCGGCCGTGCTGGCCATGGAATACCGGCCCGACGTCATTGACATCAACATGGGCTGCCCCGCCCCGAAAATCGCGGGCAACCACTGCGGCAGCGCCCTGATGAGGGAGCCGGATCTCTGCCGGCGGATCGTGCAGGCGGTGGCCCGGGCGGTGCCGGTGCCGGTGACGGCCAAAATCCGCAAGGGCTACGGCCCCGACTGCGTCAACGCGGTGGAGGTGGCCCGGGCGGTGGAGGCTGGCGGCGCGGCGGCGGTGACGGTGCACGGCCGCACCCGGGATCAGATGTACGCCCCGCCGGTGGATTGGGATATCATCCGCGCGGTGAAGGAGGCGGTGGGCATCCCGGTCATCGGCAACGGGGACGTCACCACGGCCCGAGAGGCCGCCGCCCTGTATGAGCAGACGGGCTGCGACTTGGTGATGGTGGGCCGGGGGGCGTTAGGCGCGCCCTGGCTGTTCGCGCAAATCGAGGCCTACCTGAACCACGGGCAGGAGCTGCCCCCGCCGCCGGTGTCCAGCCGCATGGCGGTGCTGTACCGGCAGATCGAGCTGGCCGTATCCCTCAAGGGAGAGCGAGTGGCCCTTCGGGAGGCGCGCAAGCACGCGGCCTGGTACATGCGGGGGCTTAAAGGGGCGGCGGGCTTCCGGGGCGAGGCCGGGCAAATCGCCTCCCTGGCGGATCTGGGAGAGCTGTGCCGGCGGGTCATCGAGGCCAACGAGTAGAGGAGACGGCGGAGTGCCGGAACAGGCGGTACCAGCTCCGGGAAACGCCCATGCAAACGGAAAAGAACTGCAAAAAGGCCGTCCGCTGTGCGGATGGCCTTTTTGCCTATCGATACCCGCTTAACGCGGCGGGCGATCAGAATTTCGGCTTGCGGGGGCGGCGGAGGAACTGGGCCTCATGGGTGTAGGACAGCACCCGGTTCTTGATAGCCAGCAGGCCGGCGATGTTCGCCAGCAGCCCGAAGCCCATGGAGGCCAGATTGCTTATCAGCACCTGGGGCTGAAAGGCAAGGGCCAGGGCATCCCAAAACGCGGCGCCCTCCTGCATGACGTAGATGCATTGGGTTACGACGCCGGGCAGCACCATGACGCCCAGGGAGAAGACGACGATCAGGGTGACGGCGTAGCGGGTGCTGTGGGCGCCCCGCAGATAGCAGTAGCCGTAAAAGGAGGCAACGCTGATGAGCGCGCCCAGATACCAGGAGGTGATGTGCAGCAGGCTGCTGACCAGCACCCAGGGGATAATGCCGACCACCGCGCCCAGCAGCGCGCCGAAAAAGCCCCGGATGTAGGCGGAGACCGGCTCTCCGTCCCGGTCGAACTTATCGTCATAGGCCACGCCGATGAGCTTGGTAGCTTCGACGGCGGCGATGCGGATAAGCGCGGTATATTCCTCGGGGGACAGGCCGTCCGTCCCGGGCAGGGTTAACAGCACCCCGAAATTATGATGCACCACGGTGGCGGCCGCATAAGCGGGACTGGCCGCGGCAATGCCGGCCTGCAGCTTCGGCAGGTGGTCGGCGGGGATGTTGACCGACATTTCGATGGTGCCGGGCTCCACCCGGGCTAGAAAAGCGATGCCGGAGGCCACGCCGCTGGCGGTGCCCGCTTTTTCATCTATCCGATAGCCTTCCGCCGCGCAGGCGGCCAGCAATTCCTTCACAAACGCCATAGAGATCTTCCTTTCTCCGGCAGTCGGCCGCCGGACGGGTTTCCATAGCTACCATCATAGCAGAAATAGGAAAAAAGCGCAACAAAAAAACTGGCCGAATCGGATACAATCCTGGCCGAAAGTGTCAATCCCCGCCGTAGAGAATTTGCTATAATTTGAGCCATACTGTGGGATTTACTGTAGCGGATAAGGAGATGTGGACAATGGGGATGGACATACGAGTACTCGACTCCCTGCAAAAGGTGTTTGCCGACGAGGAACTGCCGGCCGGCGGGACGGCGGGCGTGACCGCCCTGCGAGGGGAACGGGTGAATTTTCAAGTGGCCTGCCGTTCCACGCAGGTCGCACGGATGCTGGTGGCCGCCCGGGCTCAGCTGCCCTTCAGCGGCGAGGCCGATTTGTACGACGTGGGACAGGCGCCGGTGGCGCTCCCCTGCTATGGCCAGGGGGACGGGCAGTATCTTAGCACCAAGCCGGGGCTGTACCCCGATCCGCTTTTTCCGCACAAGGGGGAACTGCGGGTGCTCAGCGGGCAGTGGCGCTGCCTGTGGGTATCCTTCGTGGTGCCGGATGACGCCCCCGCGGGTAAGAGTGCGGTGACAGTGCGGCTGACGGCGGGAGAGGAGCAGATCGAGGTATCCTTCCCGGTGGAGGTCGTCGGCGCGGCGCTTCCCCCACAGACGCTGGTACATACCGAATGGTTCCACGCGGACTGTCTGGCCACCTGGTACGGAGTGGAGCCGCTTTCCGAGGAGCACTGGACCATTCTCGGCAAGTATATGAAGAACGCGGCGGCGTATGGCATCAACCTGCTGCTGACGCCGGTGTTTACCCCGCCGCTGGACACGGCGGTGGGCGGGGAGCGGCCCACCGTGCAGCTGGTCGATGTGACGGTGCGTGGCCGGGAGGTGCGCTTCGGCTTTGACAAGCTGGATCGCTACATGGAAATGGCGGAAGCCTCCGGCATCCAGTACTTTGAGATCTCCCATCTGTTTACTCAGTGGGGGGCCACGGCGGCGCCCAAAATTTTGGCCGACGTGGACGGCGAGGTCAAACAGATATTTGGGTGGGACACCGACGCGGCGTCGGCAGAGTACACGGGCTTCCTGAAGGCGTTTCTGGAGGCGCTCCAGGCGCATTTACGGGCGAACGACCGACTGTCCCGCTGCTATTTCCACGTGTCCGATGAGCCGAGCATGGACGCGCTGGAAAGCTACGGCCGGGCGGCGGCGGTGGTGGACGAGGCCCTGGGCGGCGAATGCCCGGTCATTGACGCGCTGTCCGACTATGCCTTCTATGAAAAGGGGCTGGTGAAGCATCCCATTCCCGCCAACAACCATGTGGACACCTTCCTGGATCATGGGGTGGAGCATCTGTGGACCTACTATTGCTGCGGGCAGGGGGAGGATGTGAGCAATCGCTTCATGGCCATGCCGTCGGCGCGCAATCGGATTCTGGGGGCGCAGTTGTTCAAGTACCACATCGAGGGGTTCCTCCAGTGGGGCTATAATTTCTGGTACAGCATGCTTTCCAAGCGGCCGATCGACCCGTATGCCGAGACGGGGGCGGAGGATGCTTTCCCGGCGGGGGACGCCTTCCTGGTATATCCCGGCCCGGACGGGGAGCCGGTGCCCTCCATCCGGCAGCTGGTGTTCCACGAGGGGCTGCAGGATCTGCGGGCGCTCCAGCTGCTGGAGCAGAAGCTGCCTCATGAGGCGATCGTGGCGCTGCTTGAGCAGGACGGCGCGGTGAAATTCAAGGAGTACCCCCGCACCTCGCAGGCTGTGCTGGCCATGCGGGAGCGGGTCAACCGCAAAATCCAGGAGCTTTGGGGATAAGAGCAAAAAAAGAAGCGGCCGCGCTGCGCGGCCGCTTCTTTTTTATTGACGGTTTAATAAGGCGTAAAACGCTCGGTGGGCCATATATACGTCGATTTTGGAGACTACCTCGTAGGGGGCGTGCATGCTCAGCACCGGCACGCCCATGTCCACCGTGTCCACATCCAAATCTGCGATATACTTGGCCACAGTGCCGCCGCCGCCGGCGTCCACCTTGCCCAGCTCCCCGATCTGCCAGACGACCTCGCTGTCGTCCATGATGCGGCGGATCTGCCCCATCAGCTCGGCCGAGGCGTCATTGGTGTCCGATTTGCCGCGGGAGCCCGTGTATTTGGTCAGCACCACGCCCTGGTTGAGCTGAGCGCAGTTGCGCTTCTCCATTACTTCGGGATAGATGGGATCCAGCGCCGCGTTGACGTCGGCCGACAGGCACAGGGAATTGGTCAGCACATGGCGGGCCTCCTGCCCAAAGGCGGCGGCAATGTCCGCGATGAAATACCGCAGGAAGGCGGACTGCATGCCGGTATTGCCCTCCGAGCCGGTTTCCTCCTTGTCGGCCAGGATGGTCACAGCGGTGTAGGCCGGGACGTCCAACGCGAGCAGGGCGGTCAGCGCAGGATACGCGCAGACCCGGTCGTCGTGGCCATAGGCCGCGATCATGCTCCGATCAAAGCCCAGATCCCGCGCCCGGAAGGCGGGCACGATTTCCAGCTCCGCCGACAGGAAGTCGGCCTCGACAATGCCGTATTTCTCATGAAGCAGCTTCAGGATATTCAGCTTGACCAGATCGCTGCCCTCATCGTCCCGGAAGGGGCGGGAGCCAATAAGCAGGTTGAGATCCTCACCCTTGATGACCTCGGTGGCGGGGCGCTTCATCTGCTCGGTGCCCAGGTGGGGCAGCAGGTCAGTGACGCAGAAGACGGGATCCCCGTCGTCTTCGCCCACCCGCACCTGCACGGTGGTGCCGTCCCGGCGGACGATGACCCCATGCAGGGCCAGGGGAATGGCCGTCCACTGGTACTTCTTGATTCCGCCGTAATAGTGGGTGTCGAAATAGGCCAGATTGCTGTCCTCGTACAGGGGGTTGGGCTTGAGATCCAGGCGGGGAGAGTCAATGTGGGCCGCCGCGATGGACACCCCGTCGGTAATCGGCCGGCTGCCGATTACCGCGAGCAGCAGGGATTTATCCCGGTTGCTGTAATACACCCGGTCGCCCGGCTTGAGCGCGGCGGTCCGGTCAAAGGGGACGAAGCCCGCCTTTTCCGCCTCCCGGATAGCGGTTTCCACCGCCTCCCGCTCGGTCTTGGCCGCGTCGATAAAGGCCTTATACTCCTCGCAATAGGCGTCCGCCTTGGCGATTTCCTCCTCGCTGAGGGTTTTGGCCGCCTGGGTGGGCGCGTAGCACAGCTCCTCCCGCAGCTTGTCGGCCGCTGTTTGTTCCTTGTTCTTGTCCGCCATGTCGACACACATTCCTTTCCAAATGCCGCTTGAAGCGGCTGTATTTACGCCATATCGTACAGCTCGCGGTACATCGCCTGAGCGTCCCGCACCCGCTGCACATAGTTCCGGGTTTCCTCAAACGGGATGGCGGTCAGGGTTTCGCCGTCCTGCGAGTACGCCGGATCCTTCAGCCAACGGCGCACGTTGCCCATACCCGCGTTGTAGGCGGCGAGCACCGTGTCCGGTTCCTTAAATTGTTCCCCCAGAAGCTTGAGGACATACACCCCGTAGCGAATATTCACCTCCGGGCGGAACAAATCCTCCCCGCCCACCGGCTCGGCGCCCGGAGACTTGCTCACCGCCCAGTCCAGCGTGTCAGCGGTCAGCTGCATCAGGCCCCGGGCGTCCGCCGAGGATACCGCCTGAGGGTCAAACCCGCTTTCGGTGCGGATGACGGCGTACACCAGGGACGGCTCGATACCGTATTCCTGAGAAAAGCGGCCGACCAGCTCGTCATACTGCAGGGGATAGGCCGCCTTCATATAGCGGTGATAGCCCTCCCGCAGCAAGAAGCCCGTACCGACGACCAGCGCCGCCAGCAGCAGCAGCTCCAGCAGGATGGAGAGCCCGCCGCGCTTTTTATTTTCGGTTTTTGCCTTGCTCACGGCCGGACCCCTTTCTGTCTTATGTCCGATGGTTTATACAGGCCAGCAGCGCGTCCGCCTGCCGCCTGAGGGCAGCCAAATCGCCGTCGTTGACCAGCAGCCGGGCACCCTTGGCCCGATAAAAGGCCTCGTCCGGCTGCACGGCCATCCGCCGCCGCGCCTCTTGCTCGGTGATGCCGTCCCGCGCGAGAATCCGCTTCAGACGCAAGTCCTCCGGGGCGATCACCGCCGCCACCAGGCCACAGATGGCGTCCATGCCGCTTTCGTACAGCAGCGGCGCGTCCACCACCGCCGCCCGGCAGCCCGCCGCCTCCCACTCCTGCAGCCGGGCGAGGGAGCGTGCGATAATGGCCGGGTGAGTGACGGCGCTCAGCTTTTTAGCGGAGGCGTCGTCCTGAAACGCCAGGGCGGCCAGCCTTTTGCGGTCAAGGGTTCCGTCGGGGCGCAGGATGTCGGGAGAAAAGGCCCGCGCCAGCGCGGCCAGGCAGGGGGAGCCGGGCTCCACCACCTCCCGGGCGATTTTGTCGGCGTCCAGCACCGGCAGCCCGGCGGCGGCCAGCATGCCGGCCACGGCGGACTTGCCCGCCCCTGTGGGGCCGGTCAGTCCCAGGACAAACAGCTTATCCGGCCGGTTCATCCGCGTCCACCACCTCGAATCCGGACGCCCGCAGCATCCGGTTATAGACCGCCAGCCCCACGCCGTCCTCCGGCGGGCAGGCGGCGTATACCTCCTCGGCTCCCAGTTCATCCAGTCGCCGCAGCGCGTCGAACAGCCGATGGGCCTGATCCGTTCCGTCCTCCCGGCGCCCGTAGGTGACGAACGGCACGGTCAGCGCGCTCTCTTCCCCGTCGAAGCACATGGCCGTCACCCGGCCGGGGAACGCGGCCCCCCGCCGGTTGACATAGGCCGCGTAGGCGGCGGGAGATCCCTTGACCAGCACCACATGGGCCGCCGGGGCATAATGCTTATATTTCATGCCGGGGGAGGCGGCCGCGGCCCCTTCCCGCAGGGCGTGGGTCACCGCTTCGTCCACGTCCACCGGCCCCGCGACAGCCTCCAGCATCTCCAGCGTGACCCCGCCGGGGCGGAGCAGCCGGGGCGTTTCGCCCGAAAGATCCACCACCGTGGATTCCACCCCCACGGCGCAGGGGCCGCCGTCCACCACCGCGGCGATCCGCCCCTCCATGTCCGTCAGCACATGGGCGGCGGTCGTAGGGCTCGGGATGCCGGAGCGGTTGGCCGACGGGGCCGCGAGGGGCCGCCCCGTCAGGCGGATGAGGTCCCGCGCCACCGGATGGGCGGGGAAGCGGACGGCCACCGTGGCCAGCCCGGCGCTCACCTCGTCTGGAATGCAGGGGGCGTGCGGCAAGATCATGGTCAGCGGGCCCGGCCAATAGGCGGCGGCCAGCGCCCGGGCCTTCTCCGGAATATGGGTCACCAGCGCCGCCCAGTCCTTTATGTCGGCAATATGCACGATGAGCGGGTTGTCCATGGGGCGGCCCTTGGCCTCGAAAATCTTCCGCACCGCCCGCCCGTTCAGGGCATCCGCCGCCAGGCCGTAGACAGTCTCGGTGGGAATGGCCACCAGCTCCCCGGCCCGCAGCAGCTCCGCCGCCCGCCGCAAATCCGCGGGCGCGTCGGTCAGACGCAGGGTTTCGCCGCTCATTGTCCCTCACCCGCCGCCTGTAGTTTTTCCGCCCGGTCGGCGGTTATGAGCGCGTCGATGATTTCGTCCAAATCGCCGTCCATGATCGCGTCGATACGGTAGAGGGTCAGGCCGATGCGGTGATCCGTCACCCGCCCTTGGGGGAAGTTGTAGGTGCGGATCCGCTCGCTGCGATCCCCGGTGCCTACCTGGGAGCGGCGATCCGCCGCGATGGCGGCGTCCTGCTCCTGCTGCTTGCGCTCGAACAGCCGGGCCCGCAGCACCCGCATGGCCTTATCCTTGTTCTTGAACTGGCTGCGCTCGTCCTGGCATTCCACCACCGTGCCGGTGGGCAGGTGGGTGATCCGGATGGCCGATTCGGTTTTGTTGATGTGCTGGCCGCCCGCCCCGCTGGAGCGGTAGGTGTCGATTTGCAAATCCGCGGGGTTGATTTCCAGCTCCACCTCCTCGGCCTCGGGCAGCACCGCCACCGTGGCGGTGGAGGTGTGAATCCGGCCGCCCGCCTCGGTTTCGGGCACCCGCTGCACCCGGTGGACGCCGCTTTCGAATTTGAAGCGGCTGTATGCACCGTCACCGGTCACCATAAAGCTGACCTCTTTGCAGCCGCCCAGTTCGGTTTCGTTGCGGTTCATCACCTCGGTGCCGAAGCCGCGCCGCTCGGCGTACATGGTGTACATCCGCTGCAGTGAATTCGCGAACAGGGCCGATTCCTCCCCGCCCGCGCCCGCCCGGATTTCCACAATGACGTTGCGCTGGTCGTTGGGATCCCGGGGCAGGAGGAGGAGCTTCAGCTCCTCGGCGCAGGCCTCCGCCTTTTCCCGGTTCTCCGCCAGCTCCTGCTCCGCCAGCTCCCGCATCTCTTTGTCCAGCCCGCCCCCGTCCAGCAGGCCGCGGGCCTCCTCGGCGTACCGCTTGGCCGCCGTATATTCCCTGAATTTTTCCACGATGGGCTGCAGTGCGGCGCTTTCCTTCATCAGCTGGCGGTACTGCTCCACGTCCGCGACCACCGACGGATCGTACAGCCGGTGCTCGATTTCTTCATATCGTTTTTCCACTTCGCTCAATTTATCCAGCATATTGGCCTCCGTATAATTCTGGTTATATTTACAGCTTGTATACAGGGCCGGCTAGAGGGTGTCGTCCTGGCGGTGGATGCGTTTGATGTGCCGCTCGATTTTCAGGCGGGGCACCAGCATTTCATGGCCGCAGCCCTCGCATTTGATGCGGAAATCCATCCCCACCCGCAGTACGGCGAAGCGATTGGCCCCGCAGGGGTGGTTTTTTTTCATTTCCAGAATGTCCCCGACTTGGACGTTCACGGCGCAGCCCTCCTTGTTTGATGGTATGGAATAGTATACCACAGGATTCCCGGCCATCGCAACGGCGGGAGGCGCCGATTTGCAAAAACCCCGCGGTTTTTTCTTAACTTTTCCCACTTTTTCACCCGCCGCCCATACGGCGCGCCGATTTTTTCGCGTATTTTCGCATTTTTTGTCGCTTTAGCGCTTGCATTCGCGGCGGTCTTCCTCTATCATTAAGGTTTGAGAAAGAGGGCGGCGGCATGTTTACGGCGAAGGATCTGCGCAAACTGATTTTACCCCTGATTGTGGAGCAATTCCTGGCGGTCACCATTGGCATGGCCGACACCATCATGGTGGCCAGCACCGGGGAGGCGGCCATGTCCAGCGTGTCCCTGGTGGACGCTATCAATATCCTGCTCATCAACATCTTTTCCGCCCTGGCCACCGGCGGGGCGATCGTGGCTTCCCAGTACCTGGGGCGGGAGGACAACAAGCGGGCCAATGTCGCCGCCAAGCAGCTGCTGTTGGTGACCACGGCTATGTCGGTGTTTATTATGGCCGTCTGCCTCATCGGACGAAACCCCATCCTCGATCTGATTTTCGGGAAAATCGAGCCGGAGGTGATGGATAACTGCCGGGTGTATTTTTTCTGGTCGGCCCTGTCCTATCCCTTCCTGGCCGTCTATAACGCCGGGGCGGCGCTTTACCGCTCCATGGGCAATTCCAAGGTCTCCATGCTCACCTCCACCCTGATGAACGCCATCAACATCGCCGGCAACGCCCTGCTGATTTTCGGCTTTCATATGGGGGTGGCGGGGGCGGCCATCGCCTCCCTGTTCGCCCGCATGGTGGGGGCGGTGCTCATCACCTGCCTGCTGCGCTTCAAGCCCCATGTCATCCAGCTGGAGGCCGTGTTTAAGCTGGATTTCCAGCCCGAGATGATCAAGAATATCCTGAAATTCGGGGTGCCCACCGGCCTGGAGAACGGTATGTTCCAGATCGGCCGGCTGATGACCCAGGGGCTGGTGGCCACCTTCGGCCTGACGGCCACCACCGCCAATGCCATCGGCATGAGCTTGTCCGCCTTCCCCCAAATCCCCGGTACCGCCATCGGCCTCGCCATGGTGACGGTGGTAGGCCAGTGCATCGGCGCCCGGCGGCAGGAGGAGGCCAAACGATATACGCTGAAGCTCACCGGCCTCGCCTATTTGGCCATGGGAGCGCTCAATCTGGTGATGCTCGCCCTGCTGCCGGTGGTCATCGGCATCTACAACCCCTCCCCCGCCACGGCGGCGCTGGCCCGGGAGCTGATGCTGTACTGCATCGCGTGCACCATCCTGCTGTGGCCCGCCTCCTTCGTGCTGCCCAACGGGCTGCGGGCCGCGGGGGATGTCCGCTTTACCATGACGGTGTCCATCGTCTCCATGTGGGTGTTCCGCATCGGGTTCAGCTACCTGCTGGCCAAGGGGCTCCAGATGGGGGTGCTGGGAGTCTGGATCGCCATGACCATCGACTGGGCGTTCCGCATCCTGTGTTTCGCCATCCGGTTCTTCCGAGGCAAGTGGATGAACAAACAGCTGATTTAAAAACGGGGAACAGGGGCGCGGTATTTACCGCGCCCCTGTTCCCCGTTATGGAGGAGGAAAAGAATCAGCAGCCGCAGCCACAGCCGCGCGCCTCACCACATCCACATCCGCTATCGTTGTCGTCGCAGAGCAGAATCAGGATGATGATGAACAGGATCCACGTGCAGTCCAGGCCGCAAAACAGGTTCTTCAGGCACATAATCGGTGACCTCCTTTCTTCCGAGCTCATTCCATTCTATGCGCTGGAAGGAAGTCGGTCACTGATTTTTATCTGGGAAGGAAGGCGGGCCAAAGCAGCAAGGCTCTCTTCAGGGAGACAACGGAAGGATACCGGGATTCCACATCCGTGCGCGTACATTTTCGAACCATGTGGGCGGGGTATCCCCGGCACATCCGGACGGAGGGATGCTCCCCGCTCAACATCTGGTTGAACAGAACGCCCAAGGCGTAGATATCCGCCCGCGGCTCGGTCGCGGACAGTCCAAATTGCTCCGGCGGGGCGTATCCCACCGTGCCGGCCACCTGCGTGTCTCTCTCCTGAAAGCCGCTGCGTATACGGGAGATGTGAAAATCGATCAAGGTAATCGTTCCGTCGTTGGTTATCAGGATGTTGGACGGCTTGATATCCCGATAGACTATGCAGGCGTCATGCAGGATTTCCAGGGCGTCGCAGAGCCCCAGCATATAGCGGCGCGCTTCTTTCCCAGATACAGCGCCTTGCTTCATCCGTTGGGCCAGGGTGACGCCGTCCACAAATTCCTCCAGAACGATCAGCCGGTCTCCGTCCGCCCGCACCTCATAAATCCGCGGCAGGCAGGGGTGCTCCAACGGCAGGAGCCGCCGATAAACCTCCTCGTTGGTATTCTCCAGATCCAGCCGCACCAGCTCCATGCCCGTTTTTCTGTGACGGCAAAGGCCGATGCGGGAGGCGGCGGTCTGCTTGAGTATCCGCACGTCCTCATATTCGGCTTGGAACCAATCGAGCCATGGTTGCATTCTCGTCACCGTCTCGCTATAATTTTATACAGTATTGCCGCAGGAGGGAGCCACATGCTGGAACGGGCCACAGACGATATGCTGCTGGAGCTGCAGCAGGCGGATCTGCATATGGAAAGCTATCTGGAGGAAAACCGGGACGGCTTTGTCCATCAAACCGTGGGACAATATCTGACGGAGCTGGTGGAAAGCCGCGGGAAGAAACGGGCGGACGTCATCAAAGCCGCGGATATTCACACCAGCTATGCCTACGCGATTTTCGCGGGGCAGAAATTCCCTGCCCGGGATAAGATCCTGCGCCTGGCACTGGCCATGCAGTTGACGCTGGAGGAATGCCAGCGCTGCTTAAAATTCTGCCAATATCCGGTGCTGTACCCGAAAATCCGGCGGGACGCCGTACTGATTCGGGCCCTGCATACGCACCAGAGTGTGCTGCTTTGCAATCAGGCCCTGGACGATGTGGGGGAGAAGCCGCTGGATTAGGCTCTGTTTGGAAAATCCAGAATACTGTCTATTTTCCAAGCAGGGCCTAGTAAAGATACAGCTCAATGATATGACGGGAGGTGACATACCCGTCCTTGTCCATATCGTCCGGATTCCAGCTAAGGTCCTTAGCGCTGTCCACGGGCGGGTACTGCTGCGTCTGCACCAGCATGCCTCTTGTCAGCTTTTGGCGGCCGCTGGAATCCGCGCGCAAATAGGCGGAAATATTTTCCGTATAGTCCGGCGTTATCCGAGCGGCGATTTCCGCCGCGACACTGCGCATGGTATCCATACGGGCGCGGGCGGCGGCCCAGCCGGGCGAACCGACCGCCTCCAGCCGATAGAGGATGCGCTGCTCGATGGTAAAGCGCACGTAATCCCCATACACGGAGAACTCCATGGTAAACGGGTTCTTTTCCGTGCGGTGCGTCAGCGTATACCGATACCGGCCGTTTTTCAGCTCTTCGCGCTTTAGAATCTCACACGGGCATGCGGCCAGCGCCTGACGCAGCCCGGCCTCGGCGGTCAGATGGGCCCACGTCTTTTCCGGTGCGCTGGAGGAGGGCTTTGCCGCGCCGCCCTTGTATCGATCGGCAGGGCAAAAATACAGACGGTGCCGGACGTCGCTGGTTTTTTCACCGTCTAGATACAATTCGTACTGGTGGAAATAACCCTCTTGTGTTATTTCCAGGCAATAGGGCGCGCTGCCCAAGAAGGCAGCGGAGTCCTCCGCCCAGAGGTAGTCCTGGGCGTGATCGTTCCAAATGAGCGGGCGGGTTTTCAGCATGGCTGTATAGATGTCGAAGCTGCTGCTATGCGCCGGATTGCTCTGAGTAATCACCCGATAGGCATAGAACATCAGCAGCGGCTCTAAAGCCCGGTCGGTATAAGAACCGTCGCTGTCCAATTGGACAAAGCCGCTTGTGTTCTCCAGCACAACGCTCAGCAGCGGTTTTTCCTTCCAGCGGATTTCATAGGTATACCAGTGATTCCCATACAAGGCGGTAAAATCCGCCGGCCGGGAGGTGTTTACCTTCAGAACCCGCAAATCGGTTTCATAGGAGGCCATAAACTTGGTATACAGGGGATCGGTGGCCATAATGTCCGGCCGGTACATAGCGGACGGCACGTAGAGTCCACTGTCTTCCTGGCGGATCAAGGATTTAATTGCCTGTTCCAGCCGGTACGCGTTGGTGACGACTTCGCCGTAATAGCCTGTCCGGTTTATCACGGCGGAAGAGCCCGTCGATGACGAGGAAGCGGGCGCGGAGCCAGATACGGAATGAGGGGGACTGGGCGAAACAGACGCTTCGGAGCCCGAAAACGACAGCTGGGATGGCGGCTCCGCCGGCGGGGTCAAGCCGCCTGACGCGCTGTTTTCGGACGGTGCCTGGCTGGCAGAGGGTGGCTGTGAGGCGGCCCCGACGGGGAGGCCGGACGGCGATTCCCGAACAAGCAGGACCGTCAGCACACAGCCCGCCAGAAGCAGCGCCCCGGCGGAGAGGGGCAGCGCCCCTGGAAACGGCTTTCGATTCAACGGCCGGCGGGTTTGGACGAGCCTTTTGCAGCAGTGCAGGCAGAAGGACGTCCCGGTAGGCAGGGAGTGACCGCAGTACGGACAATGTTTCTGTTCACAATCCGGCATCCTATCCCCTCCCTGTATTTATTATAAAGGATCCGGCACCCTTTGCAAGCAACGTCTGCGGAAATTTTCGCAGGCGTTTTTTATTTTGTTCCCGTAAACACCCAAGGATTCGGCTTTCTGGTATCATATATAGATGAAGGGGATCGGCTCCGATCCCCTCGACTCTGCAGAGGTTGGCCCAGATGGGCGGGAGGAGCGGTGCTGATGACCAAAGCGGAACTGGAGGCCGGCCTGGCGGCCGTTGCGGCAGGCGATCCCAACGCCCTGGCCGAGCTGTATCGGGCCTATTATCAGCCGGTTTTTCTACTGGCGGCGTCCCTGACGGGGGATACGGCGCTGGCGGAGGATACGGTGCAGGAAGTGTTCCTGACAGTGCAGACCTGCGCGGGCCGGTACCGGCCGGGCACCAACGGGCGGGCGTGGCTGTTCGGCGTCACCCGCAATGTGGCCCGCTGGCAGCTGCGGCGCGCCCACTACGACACGATGGACGAGGAGGAGCCCGACGCCCTGCCCGCGGCCGGCGGGACGGAAACCGGCTGCCTGGAGACCATGCTCGTCGGCGAAGCGCTGCGGGTGCTCTCCGCCGGCGAATATCCCGTGGTGGTTCTTCACGTGTTCGCCGGCCTGAAGCTCACCGAAATCGCCCGGTATCTGGATATTCCCTATGGTACCGTCCTCTGGCGGTATTCGGAGGGGAAGAAAAAACTCAAACGGTATTACGAGCAATTGGATAAAGGCGAAAGAAGGGAAACACATGTCGGATAAACAAGGCTGGAAGGAGCGCCTGCGCGGCGACGTCCGGTTGACGCTGCCCGAAAAGCCGGACATCGTGGGCCGCTACACCTCCTGCGAACGATTCCTTCCAGAAGATCAGAAGCCCGTCAGGGCGTGGATCGCCGCGGGAGCCGCCTGCGCGGCGGTGCTCATCGCGCTGGCGGCCTTTACCATCCCCTATGTGGCGGGCAGTCTGCCGAAGGAGCCCGGAATAGGGCCGGGGGAGGCGGAGTCCTCCACCGGTATGGAAGATTCCCGGATCCGGGCGGCCTTCGCCGCCTACTGGGCGGAAAACGGCGGGGAGCCCTGGTCGGCCGACGCGTTCGGCCTGCTGGGCACCTGCGGCGACTACGCGGTGGTTACGTACGCCGGCCCCGGGGACGACGCGGTTCACTCCATCCTGCTGGATGGCTATACGTTCCTCAGCCCCGCGATATACAGCCCCTCACCCTTGGGGGTGTATATCGTGTGGAGCGACCGGGTGTCCACCCTGGAAGACGCGGTGGCGGCCGGCAGCGTGCAGGCGGCGGACGTGTGGCGGATGCTCCCCAAAGAACGGCGGGGAGCCGGCGGCTCCTCCGCCGCGCTGCCGACAACCGCCACATCGGCCGTGCAGACGCCCTTTTTCTACGCGACGATTCTCGAAAGCCTGAACGGCTCCTATATGGTCAGGCCGGAAGCCGATTTCAAGTACGCGGGGGAGCGGGTGCATGTCTCCGCGCCGAAGGGCGCCCCCGTCTTCGAAGCGGGCGATCGTATCACCGTCTACTACGACGGGCGGATTATGGAAACCTATCCGCCGCAGGTCAACGCCCTGCGCATCGAAGCCTGCACGGTTCAGACCACCAATCCGGGCCCACAAGTGAAGACCACCGGCAAGCCCCCCGCCTCCGTGACCAATCCCTCGACGCCCGGCGCGCGCGGCGAAATGGCGGGTCGACTGTTCGATCACCTGGAGAAAATAGGTGCCTGGCCCAAAGGCATGTACGAACGGGCGGCGTTCACCGAAACCGTTCCAGTGCTGTATGACGGGATATCCTACACCGTGTTCCGCCAGCATATGGGGGCCCATTGGGACGCACAGCTCGACGGCAAACCGTACAGCGAGGACATCGGCGGCTATACCTTCACCGGCGGGCAGATGGCGCCGTATAGCCTGGCCATATACGTGGTGACCCGCGACGAGGTGCTCACCCTGCAAGAAGCCTACGAGCAGGGAAAGGTGGATATCGCCGCCCTCCACGCGGCCATGTATCCGGACGAAAAGAACTAGAAGAACCATCGTAAGCGGCCGCTTGGCCTTTATAAATCCAGCGTAAAAAGCCGGCGGATGGATACATCCGCCGGTCATTTACAGTGTTTGCATACGCGCGGCCAGATCCGGCCTGCCCTCCACCGTCAGCCACCGCCCGCCTTGGGGCGGCGCCTCGCCCTCGATGCGTAGGCACCCATCGAAATAGGCCACCGTCCTTACCGTGCCGTCCCGGTACGTCAACTCCAGAATCAAAGCCGTGCCGTTCCGTTCGCCCCAATCCTGCGGCGCATTGTCGTGCAGCGTCATGCGGGTCAGCAGGGACAGCGCGCGCTTGAGCCGCTTGGCGTCGGTCAGCACCCGGGAAGCAGCCTCCCGGCCCGGCGGCTGGGTGTAAAACTCCAGCTTTACCACGTCCCCCGCCTTCCAGTCCACCTCGACCGCATCCCCCGCCGGCCGGACGGTAACGCCGGCGTAGGGCGGGGCCGGATGCTTGTCTTCCGCCCGGGAACCCTCCGCCGGGCGGCAGGAGGCCAGACAAACGCAAAACGCCGCCGCCAGCGCCGCAGCGATTCCCCGCACCCGTTTCATATGGCATACTCCTTCCACAATCCCATCACGGCGATCCTATGGATAGTGTGCCTATTCTTCCCCTTCATCATACCACGCCATTTGTTAAAATTCAACGCATTCCTGCCAGTATATGCAAAAAGGCCGGGAGAGGATACCCTCTCCCGGCCCCGGGTTTATCCCGCGTGAACGGGCGTCTTTTCTTCCTCAGGTTTCGCTACCAGCCGCTGCGCGCGGGTCTTGTCGTATTTGTTCAGCGCCAGAATGGCCAGCGCGCCCAGCACCACCGCCATCACCGGCCCGATATACCATACCGCGTCGGGCCAGACAAAAGCGGGCAACCCCTCAGTAAGAGCGGTGGAAACGATATGGATCCCATCGAAGAAAACCACCGCGGCCACCACCGCAGATTTCCGCAGCCCGGCGAAAGCCAGCGCCAGCACCACCGCTCCAGCGGTCAGCCCGGCCAGCATCGCCCAGTCCGCGCCGGCCGTGCCGTGCTGGATGACATGCACCACGTCATAGGCCAGAGCAAACCCGCCCAGTGTCCAGGGCCGCGCAGCCTGCGGGACAAAATAGAGAACCACCGCGCACAGGGACACCGCCGCCATCAGCAGCCAGTTGGCCCCGCCGATCAGGGTGATATCGAAGCCTTCCTCGGTCTGCACCGCGTTGTACAGCATCAGCGCGTCAAACGCCACCGCCGCTGCCAGGCAGAGGCCGCCCAGCAGATTGGAGCCCTTGCGGGCAGTCGCCGGCACCCGCTCGATGGTTTCCCGCCGGAAATCCAGCATCTGGCCCACAAAAATCGCACCGATAACGGTGATGATGGTCTCGGGCACCATGTACGAGGCGTTGTACACGATGGAATAAATCAGCGCGTCATGGGCCGGGATGGAGATGTCCGCCCACACAGTGGCGCCCACCCCCGTATGGCAGAGATACCGGATGAAGCAGGCCAGCACCGCGCCGGCAGCCAGGGCCCCGCTCTGGCTGGAAATGACCTTGCGGAACACCCCGCCCAGTCCCATTGCCATGAACGCCAGGAGGAAATCGAACACAGCCACGGCGATCAGGGCCCGCGTACTGGTCACATAGCTGAAGCTGTTCAGCCCCATCAGCATCTGCAGCAGGCTGGCGGCAAAGGCGGTGAACAGGCCCCATTTGGTGCCATAGCGGTAGGCGATGATCAAAATCGGCAGCATGCTGCAGGCCGTGACGCTGCCCCCGAAGGGCATGTCCACGATTTTGATCAGGCTGAGCACGGTGGCGAACGCCAGCATGATGGCGCTCTCCGTCAGTCGGATGGATTTGCTGGTTTGCATAGAGGCGTCTTCCCTTCTCTTTCCTGCCACGAATCATGCTTCATAAAAAAATCCTCCACCCGTTGGTGGAGGATTTTCACGCAGTTCCGGAAGACAGGCCCAAGGCCCGTCCGGCAGCCGCCTATGAAAACATCCCTCCGCCGGTATTATCCGGATCAGGTACAGGGTTTAAAGCCAAACGGGCTTCCTCTCAGCCGGCCTTGCGCCAGCACCCCTTGTTTCGTTTATGCAGGTGTCTTTTCGCCGTTTTTCGCGGCGTAATCAGCATACACCCTTGTGGAAACTTTGTCAAGCCCGCTCACCAGCGCAGCGCTTCAGAAAAATCCTGCAAAAACAGGCCCGCCTCCCGCGCCAGCGCTTCCCTGGAGTGCCGGTTGGAGGGATCGGCCACCGCCGCGGTCTGAAAGCCGCCCGCCCGCGCGCCCCGTATTCCCGCCAGAATGTCCTCCAGCACCAGGCAGTCCGCCGGCGGCAGAGCCAGCTTCTCCGCCGTGCGCAGATAAATGTCGGGGAAGCCCTTGCCCCGCTTTACCTCCGCCAGGGTGGTGAAGGCGTCGAAGCAGTCGTAAATCCCCGCCCGCCGGAGTGCCGGGGCAAAGAGCTTCTCGTGGTTGGCCGTCGCCACCGCCAGCCGGATGCCCCGCGCCTTCCACCGGCGCAGCAGCTCCGCCGCATAGGGTTTGGGCTCCACCCGGAAGGCATAGGCCTCCTCCGCCATGCGCATCCATTCCTCCATCACCGCCTCCGGCGTTTCCGTCAGCCCGAACCGATCGATGGTATATACGGCCGTCTCCCGAAAGCTCAGCGGAACAATGGCCTGCACGTAGTCATCCGGAACGGTCAGCCCCCGCCGGGAAAGAAACGCCACATCGATGTCGTCCCACATGCCCATGGAGTCGAGCAGCGTGCCGTCCAAATCAAAAATCGCCCCGCGAAACCGCACGGAACCCCCTCCTCTGCTTTGTGCGTCGGATACAGTGTACCATACCCCCCGGCGTCTGTAAACAAAAGCCGGGAGCTTTCCGCTCCCGGCTTATTCTATTCGTTTCGTTATTCCGCGTCCTGCGTGGCTACCACCGCTATGCCGGTGCCCAGCAGATCGGGCACCACCACGTCGCCCCGCCGCACAGGAAAGGTCAGCTCCACCTGCCGCAGAGCCTCCATAGCGTCGAACAGCCGCTCCTTGGGGATGGCCCCCACTGTCTTGACCGGCAGGCGGGGATGCGCCCCTCCCGTCAGCCGCACGGTGGTGGTCAGCACCCGGGTGGGCGCGGTCAGCTCCTGCAGGGCGTATGCCTCGCCTCGGGGGCAGCCGTTGCCCTCAACCGTCCAGCGCCCTTCCTCCTGCCGCGCCCGCAGCCGGCAGCCCTTCGGGCAGACGATGCAGACCAGCCGGCGTTCCAAACCGTCCATCAGCCGTTCCCTCCCTTCACAACCTGTACCGTAACCGGCTCCGCCGCGTCTCGCATCAGCTTGGCCGGCAGCGGCAGCCGTTCCATCTCGCCGGGCGCCATATGCTCCCGTTTCTTCTCGAGCAGCACCCGATCCCCGGCGCTCACCCGCAGCACGGCGTTTTCATACACCGCGTTCACCCGGAAAAACAGCTCCGCCGTCTTGCCCATCCGATCCGGCCGGATCACCTGAGGCACCGTGTAGGTCACGCCTTCCCCGGCCCGGATCGGCACCTCCAGGGCCGGGCCGCCCCGCGCGTCCCCCTGCAGGTAGGCCGCTGCGGCCTCCCCTGCCCGGGTGCTCTCCATGGTGACGAAATCCACCAGGTCGTGCACATGCACCACATTGCCGCAGGCGAACACCCCCGACAGGGACGTCTCCATATTTTCATAAACCCGCGGCCCGTTCGTACGGGGATCCAGCTCCACTCCCGCCTGCCGGGACAGCTCGTTTTCCGGAATCAGCCCCACCGACAGCAGCAGGGTGTCGCAGTCGAACACCATCTCGCTACCCGGCACCGGCCGGCGGCTGTCGTCCACCGCCGACACCACCACCTGCTCCACCCGCTTGTCTCCCCGGATGTCGGTGACGGTGTGGGACAGGTAAAGCGGAATCCCGAAATCCTCCAGGCATTGCGTGATGTTTCGCTGCAGCCCGCCGGAATAGGGCTGCAACTCCACACAGGCCAGTACCTTGGCCCCCTCCAGGGTCAGCCGCCGCGCCATGATAAGCCCAATGTCCCCCGAGCCGAGAATGACCACCCGCCGGCCCGGCATACAGCCCTCGATGTTGACAAATCGCTGGGCGCATCCGGCCGTGTACACACCCGCCGGCCGGGTGCCGGGGATGCCGATGGCTCCCCGCGTCCGCTCCCGGCAGCCCATGGCCAGCACGATAGCCCCCGCCTGGATGGACAGATAGCCGTCGGTGGGATTGACTGCCTGGATGAGCCGGCTGTCGGAAATGTCCAACACCATGGTGTCGGTCTTGATGTCGATGCCCCCGGCCGCCTTGTCGATGAACCGCCCCGCGTACTCCGGCCCGGTCAGCTCCTCCTTGAAATAGTGGAGCCCGAACCCGTTGTGAATGCACTGATTGAGAATGCCCCCCAGCGTCCCGTCCCGTTCCAGCACGAGGATGGAGCGCACTCCCTTGTCCCGGGCGGCCACCGCCGCCGCCAGCCCCGCCGGGCCGCCGCCAATGACGACCAAATCATATCCGATGGTATTCATGTCCCAGCTCCTCCGTGAGTATTTCGGTCCCTTCCCCGTCCTGCAGCACAGCAGTCAGGGGAATGTTCAGCTCCCGCGCCAAAATGGCCGCGATGCGGGGGCTGCAGAAGCCCCCCTGGCACCGGCCCATGCCGCTGCCCACCCGCCGTTTGACCCCGTCGATGGAACGGGCGGGAACCGGTGCGTGTATCGCTTCGACGATTTCCCCCTCCGTCACCGTTTCGCACCGGCAGATCACCCGGCCCATCCGCGGGTTTTCCGCCGCCATGGCTGCCCGATCCCGCGCTCCGGCGTACCGGAAGGGCCGCGGCCGGGGATGCAGGCGGAATCCCTCCCGCTCCTGCAGGACAAGGCCGCTCTTTCGCAGCAGCGCGACCGCCTCCTTCGCCAGGGCGGGGGCCGAGGTCAGACCGGGAGACTTGATTCCCGACAGGTTGATGAACCCGGGACAGCCGGGCGCTTCCTCCACGATAAAATCGTCCCGATCACTGATAGCCCGCACCCCCGCGAAATTGCGGATGGATTCCCGCAGGTTGAATCCAGGCACGGAGCGGCGAGCCATCCCCGCCACAAAGCTCAGCCCCTGGGCCGTGACCGCCACATCGTCCGGACCCGCAGCGGGGATGGCGTCCGGCCCGACGATGAGATTGCCGTGGACCGTGGGGGATACCAGCACGCCCTTTCCCGCGGCGGAGGGGCACTGAAACACCGTGGCCCCCACCAGTTCCCCCTGGGATTTGTCCAGCAGATAGTACTGCCCCTTGGAGGGCTGTATCCGGAAATAGGGGGCGGCGACGAAGGCGTTGACCGCGTCCGCGTGGGTGCCCGCCGCGTTGATAACCCGCCGGGCGAGAAAATCGCCCCCCGTGGTGTGCAGCCGGAACCCGTCCGCCTCCCGTTCGATGCCGGTCACGGCGCAGCCTCCGTGGAACTCGCAGCCGTTGACCACCGCCGTGTCCGCCAGGGCGATGGCCATCTCCCACGGGCTGATAATTCCCGCCGTGGGCGCCCATAAGGCCCCGCATACCTCGCCGGCCAGCGCCGGCTCGCGCCGGCGGGCCTCCTCGCCGCTCAGCAGCTCCAGCCCCGGCACGCCGTTGGCCTGCCCTCTCTCGTACAGCCCGCGCAGCACGGGCAAATCCTCCTCGGACAAGGCGACCACCAGAGAGCCGTTGCCCACAAAAGGCACCCGCAGTTCTCCGGCCAGCTGCCGGGTCAGCGCGTTGCCCTCCACATTGAAGCGGGCCATCCGCGTGCCCGGCTCGGGATCGTACCCGGCGTGGATGATGCCGCTGTTGGCCCGGGTGGTGCCGGTGCCCACGTCGTTGCTCCGATCGAGAAGCGCCACCCGGGCGGTGGTTTTGCTCAGTTCGAAGGCAGCCGCGCACCCGACGATGCCCGCCCCGATGATCGCGACGTCAAAGGCGGTGGATTGATTTGGCATGGATTCGATTCCCCCTGTCAGCGCCCGCAAGACAAAAAAAGAGCCGTACAGCAAACACACCCGCGGTTTCCCCAGGTCCTGTTTGTGCACAACTCAATCGCTCCGGCACGTATTCTGTTGATAAATTCAGTATACCACAGATTTTTGCAAAAGGCTACCTCTTTTTTTGCTCATTCCACGGCCCCGTCCGCTTTTTTCCGTCCCGCTCCCGCCGCAGCCGCTGGAAGAACCCGGTCAGCTCAGCCGCGCATTCCTCCTCCAGCACCCCGGTCACCAGCACGGGCCGGTGGTTGTAGGGCAGGGCGAACAAATCGACCACCGATCCGCAGGAGCCGGCCTTGGGATCCGCCGTCCCCTGGACGACCCTGCTCAGCCGGGCGTTGATGATGGCCCCCGCGCACATGGGGCAGGGCTCCAGCGTCACGTACAAATCGCAGCCGGAAAGCCGCCATCCTCCCAGCCTCGCGCAGGCCCCGGCTATGGCCTCGATTTCCGCGTGAGCCAGGGCGTGGCGGGCGGTTTCCCGCCGGTTTCGCCCGGTGGCGATCACCTCGCCGTCCCGCACGATTACCGCCCCCACCGGCACCTCGCCCTCCTCCGCCGCCTGCCGCGCCAGCTCCAGCGCCAGACGCATGTAGGTTTCGTCTGCCAAGACCATGTGCCCCTTTCCGTGCGGTTTCTCTTTACGCCGCAGCCTGTACCACGCTCAGCGCGGTGTTCAGCAGAATGAGGAGAATAAACGCGATGATCGCAATCGTAAAGGCCGGTGCCGCCACCAGCCCGCTCAAATGCCGGGTCGTGGGCACCCCGCCGCCGTTCCGGTTCACCGGCGCCGCCAACCGGCTGCCCCGCACCTTGAGAAGGATCAGCGCCAGCAGCCCCACCAGCGCCAGCACGCAGAATACCAGCGTGGTCATCCGGTTCTGATCCTCCGCGCTCATGCCGATCTGCAGGTACTGCAGCACCGTGGACATGGCGTTGTTGCCGAAGTGAATGACCACCGCCAGCCAGATATTGTCCGTCTGCACCGCCACATATCCCAGCACCAGCCCCACGATAAACGCGAAAGGCACCTGCAGTACGTTCCCGTGCATCAGGGCGAACAGCAGGGAGGAAACCAGAATGGCTGTCCGGTCGCCGTAGGGCCGCAGCGTGCGCAGCACATAGCCCCGGAACACCATTTCCTCCAGCAGCGCGGGCAGCACCGCGAAAATCAACAGGTTGAGCCCGAGGCTCAGCGGCGTGCGCGTCAGGGTATCGGGCATGGGCGGCTGGGGAATGCCCAGCAGCATCAGGAAATTCATGATGTAACTGGCGATGATGTTGGCCACCACGCACATGGCCATGCCGCCCAGCACCCCGCCGGCGAACGCCAGCGGGTGCACCCTTTTGGCCGGGCCGAAGGGCTGAATCCGCCGCCGCTGGATCAAGGCCGCCACCGGCAGCGGCGCCCCCATCATCACGATGTATACGCCCATATACAGCAGCAAATACGACGTGTTGCCCAGCCCCAGATCGTTGAGTCCCACATACGCATAGGGGATCACATGAAAGAACACCAGCCCCAGCACCACGATGGTGTAAAGAAACTGGGACAGGGCGACCAAGAACAGCATGCCGGTTCCAATAAAGTTGCCGTCCGCCCGCAGAGCCCGGCGCTGCATCTCCTCCGGGGACGGAACATACGCGTTATATTCCACAGCCATCCTTTACCCTTTCCGCCATCTTATTTTCTAAACTCATCGTATATAATACGATAAATATACAATACAACCTCTATCCGCTGCCCTTAGTATACCGCATTCCGGCCGTTCACGCAACGATCCGGCGGCAAGTTCCGTCTGCATTTTTTCGACAGCGGCGCGGGGAAAAATACCGGTTGACAAAACAAACTATTGTGTATATACTATATATACAATAAGCACGTTTGGAGGATCGCCCCTTGAACATTGTAATTCGCAACACCGGCGATATGCCCATTTATGAGCAGATCGTGGTGCAAATCAAACAGGCAATTGTAGCCGGAGAGCTGACGGAGGGGGAAGCGCTGCCCTCCATGCGGCTGCTGGCCAAGGAGCTGCGCATCAGCCTCATCACCACCAAACGCGCTTATGAGGAACTGGAGCGGGAAGGCTTTATCGTCACCATGACGGGACGGGGCAGCTTTGTCGCGGCGAAAAACCTGGACATCCTGCGGGAGGAACAGCGGCGGCGGCTGGAGGCCCATCTGGCCGACGCCGTGGACGCGGCCCGCGCCGCCGGGGTGGACGCCGACGAGCTGTGCGCCCTCATCCGGATCCTGTACCAGGATCCATTCTAACGCATAAGGGAGTAGAAGAAACCATGGACAACATTCTGGAGATACAAGGGCTGACCCGGCGGTTCGACGGGTTTTGCCTGGACAACGTGAACCTCTCGGTGGCGCCCGGCACCATCACCGGCCTGGTAGGGACCAACGGCGCGGGCAAGAGCACCACCATCAAGCTCATTCTCAACCTGATCCGCCGCGACGCGGGATCCATCCGCCTCTTCGGACTGGACAACATCGAGCAGGAGACCGCCGTGAAAAAGCGCATTGGCGTGGTGTTCGACGAGCCCTGCTTTCACGATGTGCTGGCTCCCCGTCAGATCGGCCGGTACATGAAGGGCCTGTACGCCGACTGGGACGACCAAGCCTTCGCCGGCTACCTGCGGGACTTCAGCCTGCCGGAAAACAAAATCGTCAAGGAGTTTTCCCGCGGCATGAAAATGAAGCTGGCCATTGCCGCCGCCCTGAGCCATCATCCCGACCTGCTCATTCTGGACGAACCCACCAGCGGTCTGGATCCCCTCGTGCGGGATGAAATCCTGGATATTTTTCTGGATTTTCTGCAGGACGAAACCCGCGCCGTCATCCTTTCCTCCCATATCACCAGCGATCTGGATAAGGTGGCGGACACCATCGCCCTTCTCCATGAGGGAAAGCTGCTGTTCCACGAGGAAAAGGACGTGCTGCGGGAGGACTACGCCGTTGTCAAGGGCGGGGCGGATCAGCGGCGCGTCCTGAACGACGCCGATTTTATCGGCGTGCATGAGAACGCCTTCGGCTTTGAGGCCCTCTGCCGCCGGGATGTGGCCCGCCGGTATCCCGCCCTGACAGCCGAGCGCCCCACCATCGAGGAAATCATGCTGTTCTATACCAGAAAAAAGAAAGGCGGCCGGTCATGAAAGGCTTGATATATAAGGATCTGTCCCTCATCGGCAGACAAGGGAAATTTTTCATCGTGTATATTGTGCTGATGGTCGCCATCTTTTCCGGCATCGGGGACGGGGCGGCCAGCATGAGCTCCTTCATGGCTGTCGTCTGCTTCATGCTGTCCATCAACTGCTTCGCCTACGATGAACAGAACGGCTTCGATAAGCTGGTGGCCGCCTCGCCGCTGCCCCCCATGCAGGTGGTTCTCTCCCGGTACGCCTCCAGCCTGCTGTTGGGGCTGCTCGGCTGCCTGCTGACCGCCGGCGTCAGCTCGGTGGTGCAGCTGGTCAAAGGGAACGCCGCTTTCAACGACATGCTGTTCGGCCTCATCGGCGCCTTGGTGGCCGCCCTGGTTCTCATGGCGATCCTCTTCCCGATCTTCTATAAGTTCGGGGTCAATAAAAGCCGGATCATCATGCTGTTGGTGGTCTTCTTCCCCGTTATGGCGATCGTCCTGGTCAGCAAGCTTTTCCCCGACGCGTTTTCCATGCTTTCGCAAATCCCCGCCGGGGTGGTGACAGCCCTGCCCTTTATCGGCGCGGCCGTTCTGGCGGCCGCCCTGGCCGCCTCCCTGCTTCTCTCCGCCCGCATCCTGCGGCGCAAGCAATATTGAGCCTCCGTTCAACAAGCAGAGCCCGCTGAAGCCATGGCTTCAGCGGGCTCTGCTTGTTCAGTACCACCGGGTTTTTCCGTTATATGGCATGGGACCCGGCCATCGGTCGAGGATTTCCGTGTAGCGCTTGTAGGCCCGCTCCACCGCCGTCTCCCAGGAGAGGTAAAGGTGCTCGCCCGCGTGCTTGCCCACCTCCGCAATATGCCCCCGATCCTCGCAGGCCTTAAACAGCACCTGCCCGCAGGACTCGGCGGTTTCCTCCGCCAGAAAGCCGGTGAAATCGTGGGCGACCCCCTCGGCCGCGCAGCTTCCCTCCACCAGCAGGGCGGGGCAGTCGCAGGCCGCCGCCTCCTTGACCACAATGCCGGAGGTGTCGTAGGTGGAGGGGAACAGGAACATATCCGCCAGGGAGTAATACGCCCGCAGCGCCTCCCGGTCGTAAATCGCCCCCGTAAAGGTGACCGGCCCTTCCAGCCCGATCCCCTTGGCGTAGGCCTGTATATCCGGCGCGTCGAACCCGTCTCCCACCAGAAAGGCCCGGAAGGGCACCCCCTGCCCGTACAGATATTTCAGCGCGTCCAGAATGAGACGCACGTTCTTGTACCACATCATACGCCCCACGAACAGGAAAACGAACTCGTCCTCCCGCACACCGTACTGTTCCCGCAGCGCGTCGATTTCCCCCTGCGGCGCCCGGCCGTAGGCGAAATCGGTGCCGTTTTCCATCACGTGGTAGCTGCCCCGGTACCCCACGTCCCGCAGGGCGCGGCCGCAGCCCTCTGTCACCACCCAGACCTCGTCCACCGCGTTGATGTTGTCGAGCAGGAACTTCATGGCGATTTTCCGCATACCGTCCAGAGGCACCCGCTTGGCGATGTCCACGTCGAATTTGGTGTGGTAGGTGAGCACCACCGGCACCTTGGGCCGGTGGTTGATGTTGCTGACCAGCACCGACGAGGCGAAGGGGGAGTGAATATGCATCAGATCAAACCGCTTGGTGCGCAGCTTGATCAGGGTTTTGGGGTCAAAAGGATTGCCCACCCGGTAGCCGATCCGCTTGTCGGCGCGCAGCGAACGGTACCGGAACACCTCGAAGGGGTAATCGTCCTGTACATCCTTATAATCCGGCGTCACCACCGTCACATCGCAGTGCTTGTCGTGCAGCACGGCCGCGTAATTTTTCACAGCCTGGGCCACCCCGTCGATGGTGGGGGGAAACGAATCGTTAAACAGCCCGATTTTCAAACGGCTCATGCGGAGAGTCCCTTCCTTCCCTTTGCCGGCATACCGGCCCGATGTCTTCTATTTTACTATACCCGCCCGCGCGGATTCAAGTGGAAACAGGCGATATCTTCTTAATTTGAGTGGAAAAACTCTGAAAAAGCCCTTTAAAGTTTTTTCCGAATACGGTATAATACTCAATATATATGCGAACCCAGCCTGAATAAACGAAAAGGCGTGATGCCCGATGGCGAAAACCTTTACCGTCCCCCTGGCCGGTATCATCAAGGAAACCATGCTGGAAACCATCTATATGCCCGCCCCGCCGGAGGAAATCCTGGTGTATTCCAGCGACGTCAATCGCCCCGGCCTGGCCCTGAGCGGCTATTTCGATTATTTCGACAACGACCGGGTGCAGGTCATGGGCAAAAGCGAATTCGGCTTTCTGGAGGATTTGGCCCCCGAAACGCGGGCCCTCCGCCTGGACGAGCTGGCGTCCCATAAGCCCCCCGCCATGGTGGTCTCCCGCGGCCTGGAGATTTTCCCCGAGCTAAAGGCCAGCTGCGAGAAATACCAGGTGCCCCTCCTGCGCACGGCGGACACCACCTCCGGCTTCATGGCCAGCCTCATCGCCTATCTCAACGTGCAGCTGGCCCCCCGCATCACCCGCCACGGCGTGTTTGTGGAGGTGTACGGCGAGGGCATCCTCCTCATGGGGGACAGCGGCGTGGGCAAAAGCGAAACGGCTATTGAGCTGGTCAAGCGCGGCCACCGGCTGATCGCGGACGACGCGGTGGAGATCCGCCGGGTGTCGTCCAAGACCCTGGTGGGCTCCGCGCCGGACAATATCCGCCACTTTATCGAGCTGCGGGGCATCGGCATCGTCAACGCCCGCCGCATCTTCGGCATGGGCTCTGTCAAGGTGACTGAGAAAATCGACATGGTCATCCTGCTGGAGCCTTGGGACAGCGAAAAGGTCTACGACCGCATGGGCCTGGACAACGAATACACCGACATTCTGGGCATCACCGTGCCCCAGCTGACCATCCCGGTCAAGCCCGGCCGGAACCTGGCCATCATCATCGAGGTGGCTTCGATGAACAACCGGCAGAAAAAAATGGGCTATAACGCGGCCCAGGAGCTCATGCACAACCTGGGGATGCTGGACGAGACCGAGGCCCCGCCCCAGGTGCAGGTGGAATGGAATAAATTCTGAGTCCCGCGTGTATATTAAACTGGCGTACCCTTTACCGAAGCCCTGCGGCTTCTACATAATCGTATAAAATCGGAGGAACACCCATGTACAGAATCGGCATCGACCTCGGCGGCACCAATATCGTGGCGGGCGTCGTGGACGACGAGTTCCGCATCGTCGCCACCGCCAAATGCAAAACCCGCATTCCCCGCCCGGCGGAAGAAATCGTGGTGGACATGGCTCGCATGGCCAAGGAGGCCGTGCAGAACGCCGGCTTGACTATGGCGGACATCGCCTATGTAGGCGTGGGCAGCCCCGGCACCTGCAACGCCGACACCGGCATCGTAGAATATTCCAACAACCTGCAATTCGAAAAGCTGCCCCTGCGGGATATGCTGGGCGGCATGCTGGACAAAGCGGTCTACATTGAGAACGACGCCAACGCGGCGGCCCTGGGCGAGGCCCTGGCCGGCGCCGCCAAGGGCGCGCAGAGCTGCGTGTGCATCACCCTGGGCACCGGCGTGGGCGGCGGCATCATCATCGACGGCAAGATTTACGGCGGCTTCAACTTCGCGGGCGCGGAGCTGGGTCATACCGTCATCATGGTGGACGGGGAGCTGTGCACCTGCGGCCGGTTCGGCTGCTGGGAAGCCTACGCCTCCGCCACCGCCCTTATCAACCAGACCCGCCGCGCCATGGTCAACCATCCGGACAGCGCCATGTGGAGCATCGCGGAGGATCTGGATAAGGTCAATGGCCGCACCGCTTTCGACGGCATGCGCGCCGGGGACGCCGTGGCCGCGCAGGTGGTGGATACCTATATCAAATACATCGCCACCGGTCTCATCAACGTCATCAACATCTTCCAGCCCGAGGTGCTGTGTATCGGCGGCGGCATCTGCAAGGAGGGGGATACCCTCCTCAAGCCCCTGGCCGCCCACATCGAGCGGGAACGGTACAGCAAGTACAGCAGCCATCAGACCCGCCTGTGCGTCGCCACCCTGGGCAACGACGCGGGCATCATCGGCGCTGCCTTCCTGGGGGAGCGGTAACGCACATCCCCGGATAGCCCGGATTACTCATACGGAGGAGGAGAGCCATGCGGCTTTCTGCGCTGGCCGCGTATGCGCGCACCCTGGGGTGCACGGCGGAAGAACAGGTGTCCATGATCGATTACACGTCGTTTAAAATCGGCGGCCCCGCGGACGTGTATATCACCGCCCCCACCGAGGCGGCGGCCGCCGCGGCGCTGATCCGCTGCCGGGAGGAGGATATTCCCGTTTACCTGCTGGGCAACGGCACCAATCTGCTGGTGGGGGACAAAGGCCTTCGCGGCGCGGTGATCCGTCTGGACGGCCGGCAGGCCGCCCCCACCCTTCAGCCCGACGGCCGCACCGTCCAGTGCTCCGCCGGCGTGTCTCTTAAACGCTTGTGCCAGTATGCCCGGGACAAGGCGCTCACCGGCCTGGAATTCGCCTTCGGCATCCCCGGCGCGGTGGGCGGCGCGGTATACATGAACGCCGGCGCCTACGGCGGGCAGATGGATCAGGTGCTGGTGTCCGCCACCGGCCTGAGCCGGACGGGCAAGCGGCATACCTTTGCCGCCGATCGGCTGAATCTGGGATACCGGCACAGCGTCTTCATGGACGAGGGAGACATGGTGGTGTCCGCCACCCTCCGCCTCACCCCCGGCGATCCGGCGGAGATTGCCGCCCGTATGGAGGAGCTGCTGCGCCGCCGCCGGGATAAGCAGCCGCTGGAATACCCCAGCGCGGGCAGCTTTTTCAAGCGTCCCCCCGGCCACTTCGCCGGTGCCCTAATCGAGGGCTGCGGCCTCAAGGGCTTCGCCGTCGGCGGCGCCCAGGTCAGTGAAAAACACGCGGGCTTCGTGGTCAACCGGGGCGGCGCCACCGCACAGGACGTGCTGCGTCTGTGCGAGGCGGTGCAGGAGCGGGTGTTCCGCGAGCAGGGCGTACAGTTGGAGCCGGAAGTTCGGTTCATCGGAGAATTTTAATAAGCAATGGGTCCATCCAGTGGTTAATCTCCACCAAACCGCCAGACGTGTTGGATTCGTCGCTTACCTTAAGCGTGCGGCATAGAAAGAGGAGGCGCCTGTGGAATTTGTTATAGTGACCGGCCTGTCTGGCGCGGGGAAATCCCGCGCTGTGGACGCGCTGGAGGATATCGGGTTTTATTGCGTGGACAACATGCCTCCCAAACTGCTTCCCAAATTTGCCGAGCTGTGCCTGCAGTCCAAGGAAACCCTGTCCCGGGTGGCCATCGTCATCGACGCCCGCGGCGGCGAGCTGTTCGACGACCTGACCGAAAGCCTGGACGAGCTCAAGCGCCAGGGCGGGGATTATACCCTGCTGTTTCTGGAATGCGACGACCAGGTGCTGGCCCGGCGGTATAAGGAAACCCGCCGCAAGCACCCCCTGGCGGCGGCCAACGGCGGCTCGGTGATCAAGGCTATCGAAATGGAGCGCGCCCTGCTGAAATCCGCCCGCTCCCGCACCGATTACCTCATCGATACCTCCCACCTCTCCTCCGCCCAGCTCAAGGAGCGGATCACCACCCTGTTTATGGGCGACACCTCCAAGGCCATGCTCATCCAGTGCATGTCCTTCGGCTTCAAATACGGCTTCCCGGCGGAAGCGGACCTGATGCTGGACGTCCGCTGCCTGCCCAACCCCTTCTATGTGGACGAGCTCAAGCGCAAAACCGGCCTGGACGCCGACGTGCGGGACTACGTGCTGGAAAAGGCCGAAACCAAAGGCTTCCAGGAGCGGATGTACGCCATGATCGATTACCTCCTCCCCCTGTATATCAACGAGGGCAAAAGCCAGCTGGTCATCGCCATTGGCTGCACCGGCGGCAAGCACCGGTCGGTCACCCTGGCGGAAGAGCTGGCCAAACATATCGCGGCCATGGGCCACCGGGTCATGGTCAACCACCGGGACATCGAAAAAGCCTGAACGGGAAAACGCCCGGCTGCCTGATGAAAACTGCTTGCGGGCGATGCTGCGCCCCGCAGGCAGTTTTTTGCAACTGCCGCCGGCCGCCGCCCCGAACGCGAAAGGAATGTGATGGGCCATGTCCTTTTCCTCCGAAGTCAAACAGGAGCTGGCGGAGCTGACCGCCGACAAGCCCTGCTGCCGCGCCGCGCTGGCCTACGGCCTGCTGGAGTTCGGCCACGCCTTTACCGGCTCCCGCATGTCCCTACAGACCGAGCACGCCGCCGTGGCCCACCTATACAGCGCGCTGGCCGCCGACGTGTGCGGCATCGCGCCGCCAGCCGTGCAGACCCTGCCCCGCCGGGGCGGCTTCTGCATCGTGTCGGTGGAGGGGGACGCCCCCCGCGCCCGGGTGCTGGAGCGCTTCGGCCACAGCCCCGCCGATCTCGCCGTCCGCCTCAATCGGGCCAACCTGGAATGCGACGGCTGCGCGCCCGCCCTGCTGCGGGGCGCCTTCCTCGCCTGCGGCGCGGTCATCGACCCCGCCAGCGGCTACCATATGGAATTCAGCGTCCCCTATTACAACCTCTGCCGCGATCTCCTGGCCCTGCTGCGGGAGCTGGGCTTTCATGCCAAGCAGGTCTGCCGCAAGGGCGCCCAGGTTGTCTATCTCAAGGAAAGCGAGCAGATTGAGGACTGCCTGACCCTCATGGGCGCGACCAACGCCTCCCTGGAGCTGATGGGGATCAAAATGGTCAAGGACATCCGCAACAACGCCAACCGGGTCACCAACTGCGAGAGCGCCAACATCGACAAAACCGTGGCCGCCGCCGCCGTCCACCTGGACGCGGTGCGGAAAATCGAGGCCCACGGCGGCCTCGCACTGCTGCCCGAGGAACTGCGCGAGGTGGCGCGCCTGCGGCTGGAAAATCCCGATATGTCCCTCAGAGAGCTGGGAGAGACCATGGATCCGCCGCTGAGCCGATCCGGCATCAACCACCGGCTGCGCCGCATTGTGGAACACGCGGACAAGCTGCCCTGACCGAAAGGAATGTGATGGATTATGTCCGGCTTCGCCCATCTCCATGTTCACAGTGAATACAGCCTCCTGGACGGCGCCTGCCGCATCGAGGGGCTGGTGGAGCGCGCCCGGGAGCTGGGCCAGACCGCGGTGGCCATCACCGATCACGGCGTTATGTACGGCGTGGTGGACTTTTATAAGGCCGCCGAAAAGGCGGGTGTGCACCCCATTCTCGGCTGCGAGGTCTATGTGGCCGCCCGCACCCGGCACGACAAGGTGCACGGCGTGGACAGCGAGCACAGCCACCTGGTGCTGCTGTGCGAGAACGAAACCGGCTACCGCAACCTGGTCAAGCTGGTTTCCGCCGCCTGGACGGAAGGGTTTTACAGCCGCCCCCGGGTGGACAGGGAGCTGCTCACCCAGTACCACGAGGGCCTCATCGCCCTGTCCGCCTGCCTGGCCGGGGAAATTCCCCGCGCTCTGCGCCGGGGCGACTTCGACGGCGCAAAGGCCATCGCCCTGTGGTACCGGGATCTGTTCGGCCCGGACAACTATTTTCTCGAACTGCAGGATCACGGCCTGCCCGAGCAGAAGGCTGTCAATCCGCAAATTCTCCGCCTCTCTGCTCAGACCGGGATCCCCCTGGTCTGCACCAACGACGCCCACTATCTGCGCCGGGAGGATGCCCAGATGCAGAAGGTGCTGGTCTGCATCCAGACCGGCACCACCGTGGACGACCCCAGCCCCATGGCCTTCGCCACCGAGGAATTCTACCTCAAATCGGAGGAGGAGATGCGCGCCCTGTTCCCCGCCGTTCCCGAGGCCTTCGACAACACCGTGCGCATCGCGGAGCGCTGCCGGGTGGAGCTGGAATTCGGCAAGCTGAAGCTCCCCACCTTCGACGCCCCCGGCGGGGACAGCACCGCTTACTTCGAGCAGCTCTGCACCGAGGGGATGCACCGGCTGTATGGGGAATCCCCGTCCCCTGAAGTGACCGAACGCCTGCGCTATGAGCTGGACACCATCGAGCAGATGGGTTATGTGGACTACTATCTCATTGTCCACGACTATGTGCATTACGCCAAAACCCACGCCATTCCGGTGGGGCCGGGCCGCGGTTCCGGCGCCGGCAGCCTGTGCGCCTACTGCATCGGCATCACCGCCATCGACCCGCTGAAATACAACCTGCTTTTCGAGCGGTTTCTCAATCCCGAGCGGGTGAGCATGCCCGACTTCGATATTGATTTCTGCACCGAGAAACGCCAGCAGGTCATCGACTACGTAATTCGGAAATACGGGGCCGACCGGGTGGCGCAGATCATCACCTTCGGCACCATGGCGGCACGTGCCGCCATCCGGGACGTGGCCCGCGCCCTGGCCATGCCCTACTCCCTGGCCGACAAGGTGGCCAAGCTGGTCCCCTGGGAGCTGAATATGACCCTGGACAAGGCGCTCGAGCAGTCCAAGGCCTTCCGGGAGTGTGTGGAGACGGATCCCCAGGTGCGCCGCTTGGTGGATATGGCCAAGAAAGTGGAGGGGATGCCCCGCAATGCCTCCACCCACGCCGCCGGGGTGGTCATCGCCCCCCGCCCGGTCAGCGATTTCGTCCCTCTGTGCGTCAACAGCGAGGCTGTCGCCACCCAGTACCCCATGAAGAATCTGGAAGAGCTGGGCCTGCTGAAAATGGATTTTCTCGGCCTGCGCAACCTGACCGTCATTGCCGACGCCGAAAAGCTGATCCGCCGCCGGGAACCCGGCTTTGCGGTGGAGGGCCTGCCCCTGGACGCCAAGGAGGTCTACGACATGCTCTCCGCCGGCAACAGCGACGGCGTGTTTCAGATGGAATCCTCCGGCCTCAAGCGGGTGCTCATGAGCCTGAAGCCCGACCGCTTCGAGGATCTCATCGCCGTGATCTCCCTCTACCGCCCCGGCCCCATGGATTCCATCCCCAAATATATCCACAACCGCCACCATCCGGAGCAGGTGCGGTATCTTCATCCCCGCCTCGAGCCTATCCTCAGCGTCACCTACGGCTGCATCGTCTATCAGGAGCAGGTCATGCAGGTGTTCCGCGAGCTGGCGGGCTACTCCCTGGGCCGGGCAGATGTGGTGCGCCGCGCCATGTCCAAGAAGAAGCACGACGTCATGGCCCGGGAACGGGAGATCTTTCTCCACGGCCTGACCGATGAAACCGGAGCCGTGGTGGTGGAAGGCTGCGACCGTCGCGGCGTTCCAGAAAAAATAGCGGATGTTATTTTTAACGACATGTCCGCATTCGCATCCTACGCTTTCAACAAGCCCCACGCCGCCGCCTACGCGATGGTGGTCTACCAAACGGCCTATCTAAAATGCTTCTATCCCCGGGAATACATGGCCGCCCTGCTGACCAGCGTCCTGGGCAGCGGCAAGGTGGCCGGCTACATCGGGGAATGCGAGCGGCTGGGCATCCAGGTGCTCCCCCCCTCGGTCAACGGGAGCACCGCCGGCTTCACCGTCTCGGGGGACCATATCCGCTTCGGCCTGCTGGCGGTGAAAAACCTGGGCGGCGGCTTCATCGCGGAGCTGACGCGGGAGCGGGAGGAAAACGGCCCCTACCGCAGCTTTTATACCTTCTGCAAGCGCCTCTCCCCCTGCCGGGAATTCAACCGCCGCGGCCTGGACAGCCTCATACGCTGCGGCGCGCTGGACGGCCTGGGGGCCAACCGGCGGCAGATGCTGGAAATCGCTGATCGGGTGATCGAGCAGCTCGACGATCAGAACCGGCGCAATCTGGACGGTCAGATGGGGTTCTTCGACACCCCCGGCCTGGAGGGGAACGACGAGATCCCCCTGCCCGACGTGCCCGAGCTGCCCTATGCCGAGCTGCTGGCCATGGAAAAGGAGGTGGCGGGTCTCTATCTCTCCGGCCACCCTCTGGCTCCCTATGCCCCGCTGTATAAGACCTTGCGGGCCGCCCGGATAGACCGCATCCTCACCTCCTTGGAGGAGGGCGGCGGCTATGCCGACGGCGCCCAGGTGCAGCTGCTCGGCATGATCGGCGCCGTGCGCACCCAGACGACCAAAAGCGGCGGGGTCATGGCCTATGTCCAGTTCGAGGATCTCTACGGGGCCATGGAGCTGCTGGTGTTTCCCCAGATCCTGTCCCGCTACGGCCCGCTGGTGCAGGCGGGGACCGTGGTGCTGGTGCAGGGCCGGCTGAGCGTCCGGGAAGAGGAGGAGCCCAAGCTCCTGGCCGACCGGTTTTCCGAGGCTCCCGATCCGGCGGCTCCCCCTCCCGCCCGGCCGGAGAACCCCCGGGCCGCCGCCGCGCCTCCTCCCTCCGCCCCCAAGCCCCGTTCCAGCCGGCACGGCCTATATCTGCGCCTGCCCTCCAAGGACTGCCCGGCCTATAAGCGGGCGGAAAACCTGCTGGCCATCTTCGAAGGGGAGGAGCCGGTGTATATCCGCTTCACCGATACCGGCAAGCTGGTGCGGGCCCCCCGCAGCCTCTGGATCTGGCCCAACGCCCCCCTGCTCGAAGAACTGTGCCGGGTGCTGGGGGAGGAGAACGTGGCCCTGGTCGATTAACACGTGTTATTTCGCGCGAACCCGCCGTCAACATGTCGAATATACATCAAAAAACGGGCGGTTTCTTAGATAAATACAGGATTGATATCTTCTTGACAATCTGGTAGAATAAGTTCGTATACCGTTCAGCGCCGGACCGTTCCGGCGGGGCGCTGTTTGCAGGACATTTGTAATTTCTACCCCGGCCAGTTCCGGGGATGGATAGGAGAGAAATTCGTTATGGCCATCAAAAAAATTGCCGTACTGACCAGCGGCGGCGACGCTCCCGGCATGAACGCCGCGGTACGCGCCGTCGTGCGTACCGCTCTGAGCCGGGGCGTGCAGGTTCTCGGCGTCTACCGGGGGTACAACGGCCTGATCCACGGGGATCTGGTGGAGATGAATCTGCGCAGCGTCTCGGATATCATCCACCGCGGCGGCACCATGCTGTACACCGCCCGCAGCCCCGAATTCTGCACCGAGGAGGGCATTCAGAAGGCGGTGCAGACCTGCCGGGACAACGGCGTCGAAGGCGTGGTGGTCATCGGCGGCGACGGTTCCTTCCGCGGCGCGCAGGATCTGACCCGCCACGGCATGCCCTGCATCGGCATCCCCGGCACCATCGATAACGACATCTCCTGCTGTGAACACACCATTGGCTACGATACCGCCCTGAACACATGCATGGAAATGATCGACAAGCTGCGGGACACCGCCCAGTCGCATGACCGGTGCAGCGTGGTGGAGGTCATGGGCCGCCGCGCGGGGTATCTCGCGCTGAACGTGGGCATCGCCTGCGGCGCCACCAGCATCATCGTGCCCGAAATCCCCTTTGATTTCGAGAAGGATATCATCGAGCGGATGTTTGCCACCTCCGCCACCGGCAAGAAGCATTTCATCATCATCGTCGCCGAAGGGGTGGGCCACGTCATTGAGATGTCGGAGAAGATCCAGGCTCGCACCGGCATTGAGACCCGCGCCACCATCCTCGGCCACGTGCAGCGGGGCGGTTCCCCCTCCCTGCGGGATCGGGTGCTGGCCAGCGAGATGGGCTATCACGCCGTCCTCCTCCTGCTCGACGGCAAGAGCAACCGGGTGGTCACCATCCAGAACGATCACATTCTGGACTACGACATCGAGGAAGCGCTGCAAATGAAAAAGCCCTTCGATTTCGAGCTCTACCGCATGGCCCACGAAATTTCCATTTAATTCCGAAAGCCGGCGGCCCGCAAGGCCGCCGGCTTTTTTGTGACCGCCGCGCCGGTTGACAAACCTGTCCCCCGCCCGTATAATCAATGTATTCTGTTGAACCATGGAAAGGAAGGAGCCAGCCGTATGCCGAAGCAGGCGTTTCTCGAGGCCGGGCAAATCGTGGGCACCCATGGGGTGCGGGGTGAAGTGCGGGTGCAGCCCTGGTGCGATTCCCCCGCCCTGTTCGCCACCCTGGCCACGCTGTACTGGGATAAGGCGGGCGCGTCCCCCGTCCGGGTCAAGTCCCGCCCTCATAAAAACATCGCCCTGGCCAAGCTGGACGGGGTGGACACCGTGCAGGACGCCTCCGCCCTGCGAGGGAGGCTGCTCTATCTCGCCCGCGCGGATCTGAAGCTGCCGGCGGGACGATATTTTATTAAGGATTTGATCGGCATGGCCATTGTGGACGCGGACAGCGGCCATCCCTACGGCACCCTGACCGCCGTCAGCGAAACCGGGGCCAACCCCGTCTATCACATGGCGATGGAGGACGGGCGAGAAATCCTCATCCCCGCCATCCCGTCGGTGATCGTGGAGGTCAACCTGGATGCCGACGTCATCCGGCTGCGCCCCCTGGAAGGACTGTTTGACGCATGAGAATCGATTTGCTCACCCTGTTCCCGGATATGTGCCGCGCCGTGCTGGACGAAAGCATCATCGGCCGCGCCCAGGCCAAGGGCCTGCTGGATATCCGCTGCCACCAAATCCGGGACTATACCCTCAATAAGCAAAAGCAGGTGGACGATTATCCCTACGGCGGCGGCCTGGGCATGGTGATGAACGCCCAGCCCATTGCCGACTGCTTCCGCGCCGTCTGCGCTGAGGGCGGCGTGCGGCCCCACCTCATCTATATGTCCCCTCAAGGCGCGGTGCTGACCCAGCAGCGGGCCAAGGAGCTGGCGCAGCTCCCCCGCTTCTGCGTGCTCTGCGGTCATTACGAGGGGGTGGACGAGCGGGTGCTCGACGCCCTGGTGGACGAGCAGATTTCCATGGGCGACTATGTGCTCACCGGCGGTGAGCTGCCCGCCCTGGCTCTGGTGGACTGCGTGTCCCGCCTGGTGCCCGGCGTGCTCTCGGAGGAGGGCTGCTTCACCGAGGAGAGCCATTACGCCGGCCTGCTGGAATACCCGCAGTATACCCGTCCCGCGGTCTGGGAGGGCCGGCCGGTCCCCGACGTGCTCCTCACCGGCCACCATCTCAACATCGCCCGGTGGCGCCGCCAGCAGTCCCTGCTGCGCACCCGCCGCCATCGGCCAGACATGCTGGAAAAGGCGGAACTTACCCCGGAAGATCGGGCGTTTTTACAACAAACCCCTGACGAGTGAGCCGGCCGACGGCGGAGGCTTCCCTGTCATTTTTGTGTCCATTTCCAGTAAATGTGGTGTATTTAAGGCGAGGCTTCGATTTTCTCTACAAAAGTTATTAACGGTTTCCGTGATTAGTGACAAACCACGAACCGGCGCTTCCCGGAAAATAGGGCAGAGAACCAAAATTGCGGTTTTTCCCGATTTCTGTGGACAAAAGCGATTGACGGGGCATACATTTGTGGTATAATAAGACAGCAAGGCGGGGAAACCGTCTTTTTCCCATTGCCTACTGGCCGGATAAGCGCCCTTTGCGGCGATAGATGCTTTACGATATTGAGAGGGAGATTAATCGATATGTATGTAAAAGATGTGCTGGTTCAGAATCAAGTGGGGCTGCATGCCCGTCCCGCGACTTTCTTTATCCAGAAAGCCAATGAATTCAAATCCTCCATCTGGGTGGAAAAGGAAGAGCGCCGCGTCAACGCGAAGAGCCTGCTGGGCGTTCTGTCCTTGGGGATTGTCGGCGGCACCAACATCCGCATCATCGCCGACGGCGCCGACGAAGAAAGCGCAGTGGACGGCCTGGTCACCCTGGTGGAATCCGGCTTCGCCGAATAAGCCATTCCCCCGTATCCATCCGAAAGCCTGCCCCTCCGGGCGGGCTTTTGTCGATCCCCTCCTGAAAACAAAAAGGTGAAGAGGATGCTGCAAAATTAGCAGCATCCTCTTCGCTTTTTCGAGTCACGGCGTTCCCACGGTGTTTTTCATCCCCTAGGCGACGGTTTCCCCATTGTCCTCTGTCTGAACCAGCGCCCGCCGGTTCCCTAAATCTTCCACGCGATCCGGACCGCCTGCCGTCCGCCGCCGTCCCGCGTCCCGACCTCTATTCGCTCCACGAACGCCGCCAGCAGCTGGGCCGGCATCGCCTCCCTGTCCACGAAATCCTCCAGCGCCCGCCCGGCAGGCTCCGGCTGTGCCTGCCGGGCCATCGTCTCCTCCAGCCGGGCCAGCCGCTCGCTCATGGCCGCCTTCTCCCGGGCATAGTCGCCGCTCATCTCCCGGAACTGCTCGGTCGTCAGCAGCCCGGAGGCCTTGTCGAGATACAGCTCCTTCAGCGCTCGCTCCCGCCGGCCAATCTCCCCCTTGAGCAACGCCGCCTCCCGGCTCACCGCCTCCTCCAACTCCTCGTCCGGCCGGTAAGGCGGCACCTCCTCCGGTGAAAACCACCGGACAAGCAGCTCCCACAGCCGCCCCGTCACCAAATTCTCCAGATAGTCCAGCCGCACCGCGTGGGAGGCGCATTGCCCCCGGTCGGCGGCGTACCGCCCGCACCGCAGATAGCTGTGCGTCTCCCCCTTGTACCGGCTGGATACCTTGATCATGGCCGCCCCGCAGTCCTGGCAGAACACCAGCCCCGCCAGCCGGTGCCGCTCCCCCTGCCCCGACGAGCGAGTGTGCGCCTCGAGCAGCCGCCCCGCCTCTCCGAAATCCGCCGCGTCCACCAGCGGCGCGCAGGCCCCCGGCACCGCCACCCAGTCCTCCCGCGGCATGCTGAGCAGCACCTTGGATTTGTAGCTGGGCTTGCGCCGCTTCCCCTGCACCACCACCCCCGTGTACAACGGGTTGCGCAGGATCCGGGAGACCGTGGTGCGGCTCCACAGCGGCGTCGCCGCCGCCTGCCCCGCGTTGCGGTAACGCTGCCCCTCCTCCTGCTTGTAGGCCGTGGGGCTGGGCACCCCCGCCGCGTTGAGTCCGGCCGCGATCCGCGCCGTCCCCTCTCCCGCCAGATACCGCCGGAATATCTCCCGCACCACCTGCGCCGCCTGCGGGTCGGGGACCAGCCGGTTGTGATCCGCCTCGTCCTTCCGGTATCCGTAAGGCGCAAAGCTTCCGATGAACCGTCCCTCCCGCCTCTTGAAATCCAGCACCGCCCGGATATTGTCGGATAAATCCTCCAGATACCATTCGTTGATAAGCCCGTTTATCTGCCGGGCCTTTTTGCCCCCCTGCACTCCGGTGTCCACCCGATCCACCAGCGCGATGAATCGGATCCCCCACAGCAGAAAATCCCGGTGGAGATACCGCTCCACCAGCTCCATGTCCCGGGTGAACCGGGATTGGGTCTTGACCAGCAGGATGTCGAACCGCCGCGCCTCGGCGTCGGCCAGCAGCCGGCGGAACCCCGGCCGATCCCGATCCGCCCCCGAATAATCCTCGTCGCTGTACACCCCGGCGATTTCCCAGCCCTTGTCCTGCGCGTAAGCGGCCAGCAGCGCCTTCTGGTTCTGGATGCTCTCCGACTCCCCGCCCGGCCCCGCCGTCTCGTCCTCCTTGCTCAGCCGGCAGTACAGCGCCGCGCGGCTCATCTCTCCGCCCTCCGCAGCGCCTCGATGTACCGGAGCAGCTCCCGCTGCACAAACGCCCGCCGTTCCTCCTCGTCCGGTCGGCGGAACGCCTCGGTGACCACAAATACAGGCGGCTTCATGGCCTCGCCCCCTTCCAGTCCACTGTATGCCGGAGGGGTTGTACACTATGATTCCGCCTTCACGGGGCCTTAAGAATATCGTAGGCGCTCGCTCCGCCGCCTCCCTGGACGGCGGCGGGGAATACACCATCACCGGCTCCGGCCAATCGGCGCCTCGTCAGCTTTTCCGGCTCTTCCAGACCGTGTATAGTATATCCTTCAGCACCAGCATCGCATCCTGTTCACTATACGAGTACTCCTGCCGCAATTCATCCAGCATGGCGGCCAGCCGCCGGGCATAGCCGGGAACATTGACCTCCTTTTGATAACGGACCAGAATCGGGTACTTTCTTCCCCACGCCTTTGTCCAGTCGATTTTTTCTTCCGCTTCCTCGCTGGTTTTATCGATAATCTCCTGGATCTCCTTTACGTCAACGTCAAAAGCAATCAGGTCATCGAGTGGCAGGTTGTACAGCACGGCCATTTTTTTCGCCTGACGGATATCCGGAATGGTCTCGTCCGTTTCCCATTTTGAAACGGTCTGCCGGCTGACCCCCAGCTTCTCCGCCACCTCCTCCTGCGAAAGGCCGCGTTTTTTCCTTGCATGAAATAAACTGTTTCCTAAATTCATGGGGTTTTCCTCCTTATCCGATATAGTCGTATTATATCGTTTGATAAGGACAAACGCCACCCATTTTGTTTTCCATATCCGCCCGTTTTCCTAACATGCGCGCCCTTCTCCGCTTTTCAGGAACAAAAAGAGACAGCCGGACACGTCCGTCTGTCTCTTTTGTTATTTCGCCACGTATTCGATGAGCGCCGCCTTGCCGTCCTCCATGGTGAAATCCAGCGTCGCGTCCTTGCCCAGGGGATAGCTGCGGATGACCCCGCTTTCGGTGTAGCCGGTGCCGTACAGCGCCTCGATCTCCCCGGCGGTCATGCCCACCTTGGCCCCCTCCCGGGTGGCGGCCGTGTCGTCCTTCAGCTCGATGAGATAAATGATGCTCTTATCCTCCGCACGGTAGGTATACAGCGCAAAGCCCGCGAAGGTGTAGATGGTGTCCATCCCGTCGTAATGGCAGCTGGGCGCCTCCACCACGTCGGTGGCGCCGCCCAGGCTGTTCCCCAGCGCCTCGGTATATTCCTGCCCCAGCGCCACGCTCACGCCCCCGGCCTGGAAATCCCCAATCGCCCGGCTGCCCGAAGAGCTGTCCGCCCCCTTATCCTGGCATGCCGTCAGCCCCAGAAGGAGCAGCAGCACCGCCGCCCATACGCTCAACCACTTTTTCATTGTAAGCATCCTGCCTTTCCTAGTCAGTCGCCCGTCGCTTCATGCGCGGGCTGGATGGTTCCCAGGACCGTGACGGTCCCGTCTTGTTCGGCCAGCAGCTCGATCGGCCCATCCGCCGCCTCGGGGGGCAGGTAGGCCGAAAAGCCCGCGCCCTCTCCCTCGTCCAGCAGCGCCTCCTCCCGGATGGGAAACGCCTCATAGCCGACGCCGCCCGCCCGCAGATAGACGGCTGTGCTGCCGCTGTAACGCGCGTCCAACTCGCCGTATACGTGGAGGAAGCCATGGGACGTGCGCGTCTTGATACGCGCCGCCGCGCTCCCGTCGGCTGGGGCATCCGCCGGCAGATCCCGCCGGGGGGCGGGCATCACCGGGGCGCGGACGGTCAAGTCGGGGAGATTGCGCTCCACGATCTCCACCACCACCGCGTCCGCCTGCCGCGCCGCCGTCAAATCCAGCCGGTACGGCACGGCGCGGGAAAACTCCGCCTCCCGGAACGCCTGCGCGAAAAAGGGCAGCACCGCGTTGCCGAAGGAATCCCGGAACATCAGCAGCCGGCCGGTTCCCCTGTCGTTTTCGGTGGTGATGGTGATGTCCTCCTCGCTGCGAAAGGAGGAGGTGTACCGGTAATGCCACGTCGTGTCCAGCACCACCTGATCGTCCTTGCGTCCCAGCCCCGGATCCAGCATCGCGTCCAAATCCCCGTCCCAGATCCGCTGTACGCTCCGGGGCGTGTCCGTGTAATCCTCATGGGGCAGCCCCAGCGTGTCCATCACCGCGTTATAGCCCGCCAGCGCCCCCAGCGTGTTCCAGTGAGAGTCCCGCTTGTGGTACAGCAGTTCCCCCGGCGCCCTGAGCACCGCGGTCAGATCGGTGACGTAGGAACGGGGGCCCAGGGCGGCGGCCAGCCGCTCCCGGTTGGTGGGATCCGGCGTTTTCAGGGTGTAGTAGGGCATGTGCTCGGGATATACCGTGTTCTTGTTGGGCACCACGGCGAAGGCGAAGGCCGCCCCCTGCCCCTGCACATACTCTTGCATCAGCTCCACCGTCCGGGCCAGGCGGGTCGTCCCCCTCTCGTCCAGGACGTTCCGTCCCCAGTAATCGTCCATCGTCTTTTCAAAATACAGCCACCCGTCGGTGCCCACGATCACCTGGTCCTCCGACGATGTGCCGAACAGGCTGGCCTTCGCCACGCTGTCCGCCGTCACCAGCTGGGAGCGGAAGCTGAAATGCTCGGACAAATAGGTGTTCAGCTCAGAGAAAAAGGCCAGGTTGAACCCTTCCCCCTCCTTCGTCAGGCGGGGGAACGCGGCCAGCTCCCGCTTCTCCGTCGATGCCGTCTCGCCGAACAGCGGCATGGTGAACACTGGGAAGGCGCACACCGCCAGCACCAGGGCCACATAGGCGATTTTTATCGGTTTCTTCTTCATAGCGTCTCTCCCACCTGTGGGTATGGGTCTCATATCAGAATCGGAAGTAAATAAACGGGTTGTAGGAATCGGTGGCCAGCGCGAACAGGCACAGCAGCAGCGCCGCTCCCGACAGGGCGTAGGAGCCTGCCCGCACTGCCCGGGCCAGCCCGTCGCCGCCTCCCGTCTCGGCCCGCCGCCGCGCCGCCTCCTGCAGCCGCGGCCATACCGGTGTGCAGGCCAAGGCCGCCGCTGCGGTCAGCAGGAGGAAATACGGGGTCAGATACCCCACCGCCTGCCGCAGGGTAACCCCGCCCACGCTCCAGGAGGTGAACATGGCCTTGAGATACAGCCAGGCATCCCCCATGGTGTCCGCCCGGAAAATCACGAAGCCCACCGTCACCATCAGCAGGGTGTACACATGCGCCAGTCCCTTGAACCGCCATTTTCGCACGTTCAGCAGCCCGCTGCTTTCCGCGATGAGCAGCGCCCCGTGGAACAGGCCCCAGACGATGAAGGTGACGTTGGCCCCGTGCCACAGCCCGGTGCAGAAAAAGACGATCAACTGGTTGAGCCAAGTACGAACCTTCCCCTTGCGGTTGCCACCCAGCGGGATGTAGAGATAATCCCGGAACCAGCCGGACAGGGAGATGTGCCACCGCCGCCAGAAATCCTTGATCCCCAGCGCCGCGTAGGGGTACCGGAAGTTTTCCGGAAAGGTGAACCCGAACATCCGGGACAGGCCGATGGCCATGTCGCTGTACCCGCTGAAATCAAAATAAATTTGGAACAGATAGGCTATCGCGCCGATCCAGGCCGCCGGCGCGCTCAAAATAGACAGATCCATACCGAAAATGCCGTCAGCCGCCACCGCCATGGCGTTGGCTAAAAGCATCTTCTTGGCCAGCCCCGCCAGAAACCGGCGCAGCCCCGCCGCCGTCTCGTCCGCCGTCACCGTCCGGCTGGAAAGCTGCCCCTCGATGTCGTGGTACCGCACGATGGGCCCCGCGATCAGCTGGGGGAAAAAAGAGATGTATAAGAGCAGCCTCCAAAAGCTTTTCTGCATCTGCCCCGGATTCCAGTACACGTCCAGGACATAGGACATGGCCTGGAAGGTGAAGAACGAGATGCCGATGGGCAGGCTGATCCGGGGTACGGGCAGCGCCAGCCCCGTCACCGCGCCCAGGGTCTCCATCAGGAACCCGCTGTATTTGAACACCCCCAGCAGCGCGAGGTTGAACACCACCGCCAGCACCATGGGCAGCCGGGCACCCTTCCGGGCGCTCCCGATCCACCGCCCGGCCAGCCAGTTGACCAGGACGGAGAGGATCATCAGCAGAATATACACCGGCTCGCCCCAGGCGTAAAACAGCAGGCTCGCCGCGATGAGCAGGGCGTTTTTCGCCCGCGTCCCCGGCAGGATGTGGTACAGCCCAAACACCGCCGGTAGGAACAGACAGAGAAAACTCACGGAACTGAATGTCATAAACGTCGTAACACCTTTCGGCCCGTAGCGTTTGTGGTCAAGGGAACTTCATCGTAAAACAAGACCGGAAACCGGCCCCGCCGCCGATCAGGGGCAGGCGGCGGTCAGACAGTCGGCCACCTGGAACGCCGTGGTCATGTAGCGGCTGCCGATGGCCGCGTTGGCCTCGAGATCGTTGAAATGCCACCATTCCGACGCCAGGGGGGACAGGCCCGCGTCGGTGCAGTACTGCCGCAGCTTGAGCGCCGGCTCGTTCATGGTGGGGGCGGCCGCCACCGCCTTCCACGCGGTGGCGGAGCGGGAGTTTACCGGCTTTGCCAGGGACACCGCCCGGCTGCTCAGCTCATGGATGGGGGTGGGCATCTCGTACGGCTCGTAAAGCGACGCCCGGCTGTAGACATACGCGCCGCTGCGGTAGCGGCGCACCGTTTTCAGCTTGGCCAGCGTCACGTCCATGGCGCACCCCTTCTGATGGGTGGACACCTGGTTGGCGATGAACCAGCCGATCCCCCAGGGCGCGGTGGAAATTCCCCGGCGCACCTCGCTGTCCGCGTCGCTCAGGGCCCCCAGCTGCTTGGCCACCAGCAGCTGGGTGTCCAGCGGCCGGAAGGTCTCCACGATGACCAGCGTGTCCCCCTTGGCAAGGGCGGCCTTCTGGGCCGCCGCTATCTTCTTTGCCATGGCGTAGAGCACCGGCACCAGGTATTCGTTGTCCTCCAGCCTCTCGTTGAGCATCCGGCTGTCGTACAGCTTCTGTCCCGTGATGCCCGGGATGTCCTTGCCCGCGCTGACGAACACCGAGGCGTCGGCGTTGGTGATGTCGTACACGATGGAGGGCAGGATATCCGGCAGGTTGACAAAGGCGTACCGGTGGGGCACCCAGCCGGACGCGCCATTCCGGGTTTCCACCCGCCAGCTGTCCCCCTGCTCCTCGAGGATGCGGAAGGCTTCCCCCGCTTTCAGCTCCGCCGTCTTGTCCGTCCCTCCCGCCGTGGCCGTCAGGCTCAGCGGAACCGACGCGTACCCGGTCGCCCCCGCCAGCGGCAGCTCGAACTGGCTGTCCGTCTTGCCCGTCAGGTTGGCGTTTACGCACAGCACGCCGGTGACCGGGTCGGTCACCGCCTCCTCGGGCGGGGGGGGCGGCGCCGCCGTGCCCGTCGTCGCCGGGGTTTGCGCGCGGGAGGACGCGTCCCCGTCCGCCGGCGCGGCGGGCGTGCAGCCTCCCAGCATCGCGATAAGGCCCGCCGCCGTCAGTAAGCCGGCGGCCAGCCGTCGGTTGCATGTCATGAAATCCCGTCCTTTCCGGCGGCCCGCTCCCGTTCTCAGGTGCAGGCGGGGTATTGGCTTTCGTCCCACTTGTACCCGATGCGGAGCAGATCGGCCCGCGTCAGCTTGGCGGAACGGACGTACACGGAATCGATGAAATACCAGCCCCCGTCGAAATAGGCCATCACCCAGGTGTGCGGCCCGCCGCCCTGCCAGCCGTTGCCGTCGATGTAATACGCGTCGTAGCCCGCCCGTTTGAGCAGCAGATAGGTCAGCGCGGTGAATTGGTAGCAGGAGCCCTTGCCGTATTTGATAGCGTACAGAGCCATCTCCTCATAGGAGCTGCCCCGCGCCATGCTCTTATAGGTCATGTGCCCGTGCACATAGTCGTAGATGGCCTTGGGTGTGCGCCCGTTTTTCGCCAGAATGTCGTCGAGCTTCTGGTTGAGCGCCTGCGTATCCACCGCCGCCGCGGTGGTGGAACCGCGGGTGGTGGAGCCAGGGGTGGCCGCTCTGCGTGTGGTGGTGGCCGGCCGCGCCGGAGCGGTGGTCGTTGGCTCCCCGGGCTCGTCGGTCGTCGCGGCGGGGAGCGTCGCGGATGCGGCCGAGGAAGCCGGCGGGCCCGCCGGCTCCGACTGGCCGGAGGAAGGCTTGTCCGGATGGGCCACGGCCAGCCAGATGGCGCCGCCCACCAGGCCGGCCGCCGCGCCCACGACCGCGACCGCCCCCAGGGCGACCACCAGTATGCGCAGCGCCCGCCGTCTTTTTCGTCTGCGTTTTTTGTTCGGCATATGGAATCTCCCTTTATTCAGCGGGGTGAACCCCCGCGCTGCCTTTGCTAAAGAATTGTATCTAATTTAATATACAACATGTCCGGCAAAAAGTCTACCGCTTTTCCCGCGAATCCGCCCCCTTCCCCTTTCCGGAAATCGTTCCCTTATCAGCTTTTACAATTTTTTAACAAATACGCCTTGCGCTTTCTCTTCAATTGGATTATACTCTATTTTAGCACTCTGGCGCGGCGAGTGCTAACGCTCTTCGCCGCTCCGGTACAACATGTAAAAGCGAGGGATTGCAATGGGAACCAAACAGTTCAAGGCCGAATCCAAGCGGCTACTGGACCTGATGATCAACTCGATCTACACCCATAAGGAGATTTTCCTGCGGGAGCTGATTTCCAACGCCAGCGACGCGATGGACAAGCTGTATTACCGGTCGCTGACCGCCGACGTCACCGGCGTCAGCCGGGAGGATTTCACCATCCAGCTCACGGCGGACAAGGACAACCGGATCCTCACCCTGGAGGATAACGGCATCGGCATGACCAAGGAGGAGCTGGAGAGCAACCTCGGCACCATCGCCAAGAGCGGCTCCCTGGCCTTTAAAAAGGAGAACGAGGCCAAGGAGGACGTGGACATCATCGGCCAGTTCGGCGTGGGCTTTTACTCCGCCTTCATGGTGGCCGACTGCGTGCGGGTGGAAAGCCGGGCCTTCGGCGCGGACGAAGCCTTTTGCTGGGAGTCTCACGGTGCGGCGGGCTACACGGTGGAGCCCTGCGAGAAAGAGGACCACGGCACCCGCATCATCCTGCACATCAAGCCGAACGCGGACGACGAGAACTATGACGAATTTCTGGAGCCCTACCGGCTGCAGGCCCTGGTCAAGAAGTATTCCGATTACATCCGCTACCCCATCAAAATGGAGATGGAGCGCAGCCGCCTGAAGGAGGGCAGCGACAGCGAATACGAGACCTATACCGAGGTGGAAACCCTCAACAGCATGGTGCCCCTGTGGAAGAAAAACAAAAGTGAGCTGACCGAAGAGGATTACAACGCTTTCTATAAAGAGAAGTTCCACGACTTCGAGAACCCGGCCAGGGTCATCCATTCCAGCACCGAGGGCGCCGCGACCTACAACGCCCTGCTGTTCATCCCCGCCCGCGCCCCCTATAACTACTACAGCCGGGACTACGAGAAGGGCCTGCAGCTGTACGCCAGCGGCGTGCTCATCATGGACAAATGCGCCGACCTGCTGCCCGATCACTTCAGCTTTGTCAAGGGCCTGGTGGACAGCCAGGATCTCTCCCTGAACATCTCCCGCGAGATGCTCCAGCACGACCGGCAGCTGAAGATCATCGCCTCCCGCCTGGAAAAGAAAATCAAGTCCGAGCTGCTCTCCATGCTGGAAAACGATCGGGAGAAATACGAGACCTTCTTCAAAAATTTCGGCCTGCAGCTGAAATACGGGGTGTATAACGAGTTCGGCCGCAACAAGGACGTCCTGAAGGATCTGCTGCTGTTCTACTCCTCCACCGAGAAAAAGCCGGTGACCTTCGCCGAGTACGTCTCCCGGATGAAGGAAGGCCAGACCTGCATCTACTACGCCTGCGGCCAGTCGGTGGAAAAAATCGAAAAGCTGCCCCAGACCGAGCTGGTACGGGACAAGGGCTATGAAATCCTCTATCTGACCGAGGATGTGGACGAATTCGCCCTCAAGGTGCTCCATGACCTGGACGGCAAGGAGTTCAAGTCGGTCTCCGCCGGCGATCTCGATCTGGATACCCCGGAGGAGAAGGAAGAGGAGCAGAAGCAGCAGGAGGAAAACAAGGATCTCTTCGCCTTCATGACCGAGGCCCTCGACGGCAAGGTGCAGACCGTGCGCCTGTCCCGGCGGCTGAAAACCCACCCCGTCTGCCTGGCATCCGCCGGCGAGCTGTCCCTCGAGATGGAAAAGGTGCTCAACGCCATGCCCACCGACAACAAGGTCAAGGCCGAGCGGGTGCTGGAGGTCAACGAAAGCCACCCCATTTTTGCCACACTGACCGCCCTGTATGAAACCGACAAGGAGAAGCTGAAAACCTACAGCCAGCTTCTGTACGCCCAGGCCCTTCTCATCGAGGGGATGTCGGTGGAGGACCCGGTGGAGTTCTCGAATCAGATCTGCGGCCTGATGGCGGAGCAGAAATAAGCGAAACCGCGCGCTATTGTGCGGAAAAAGCGGCCGCCCGTCGTGTGGGCGGCCGCTTTTGTTTGGAAAAAACCGAAAAAATGCAAAAATATCGCTTGACATTCCGAGGAAAACCCCCTATAATCTATTATGCTGTTCAAAAGGACAGCCTATGCGCTCGTAGCTCAGTTGGATAGAGTGTTTGGCTACGAACCAAAAGGTCAGGGGTTCGAATCCCTTCGGGCGCACCAAAAAATCCCGCCGACACCAGTCGGCGGGATTTTTGTTTTTATACCTATTATCCACGATAAGACGCCAAAGAGAGAACGGAAGGTCATTATGTCCAGCAATGAAGAACAAATCCGCGCGCTGTACGCGGACGGCGAACGTGAGGAGAGCCGGGCGGCGCAATCCCGCTCGGCCGGCATGGAATTCGCCTACACCATGAAGACCATGGAAAAGCATATCCAGAAAACCGACCGGGTGCTGGAGGTGGGGTGCGCCACCGGGTATTACGCCCTGCGGCTGGCCCCGCTCTGCCGGGAATACGTGGGGGTGGATCTCGTCCCCGCCCACATTGACCGGCTGCGGGAAAACGTCCGGGCGGCCGGGCTGACCAACGCCACGGGCCGGGTGGGGGACGCCACCCAGCTGGGGGAAATCCCTGACGATTCCTTCGACGTGGTTTGCTGCTTCGGCCCTTTATACCACCTGCCGCCGGAGGAGCGGGAGCTGGTCTTTGCGGAATGCCGCCGGGTCTGCCGGCCGGGCGGAGTGCTGGCCTTCGCCTACATCTGCCAGATAGGCGTGTACGCCGCGGCCTGCGTGCACGACACCCTGCGGCAGTTCTATCCCAGCAAAAGGGCCAACGAATACGTGCTCGGGCAGGGGACCGACGACTTCAAGCCGGGAGTGTTTTTCTACACCACGCCGGAAGAGATGGAGGCCGCGGCGAAGCGGCACGGGCTGACCAAGGTGAGCAATCTGGGGCTGGATTTCTTCCTGGCGGCCAGCGTTATCGACGCCATGAGCGAGGAAACCTTCGCCTTATACCAACCACTGGCCGACCGGATGTGCGCCAGCGAGGCGTGCACCGGCATGAGCAACCACGCCCTGCTGGTCTGTCGGAAGGAGGCGGGCGGCTGAAAGTTTTCCACCAGTCCCGCTCTGCCGGTGGAAAACCGGAGGGGAGTATGCTACAATAGACGAAAGAAAGGCGGGATACCTATGGGAAAGACGCTGGTACTGGCGGAAAAGCCGTCGGTGGGCAAGGAAATCGCCCGGGTGCTGGGCTGCCATGGCGGCGGAAGCGGGTACATGGCCGGGGCGCAGTATGTGGTGACCTGGGCGCTGGGGCACCTGGTGGAGCTGGCGGAGCCGGAGCATTACGGCAGCCAATACAAGACCTGGAGCCTGGACAGCCTGCCCATGATGCCGGAAAAGATGGCCCTCAAGGTGATCCCGGAAACCGCCAAGCAGTTCGGCGTGGTAAAAACCTGGCTGCACAGCAAGGAAATCGACTCCCTGGTCATCGCCACTGACGCGGGGCGGGAGGGGGAGCTGGTGGCCCGATGGATCCTGGACAAGGCCGGGTTTCACAAACCTATCAAGCGGCTGTGGATTTCCTCCCAGACCGACAAGGCCATCCGGGAGGGGTTCGCCAACCTGAAAGACGGGCGGGCGTATCTGCCCCTGTACCGCTCCGCCGTCTGCCGGGCGGAGGCCGACTGGCTGGTGGGGCTCAACGTCACCCGGGCCATGACCTGCCACTACGGCGCGCAGCTGTCCGCCGGGCGGGTGCAGACCCCCACCCTGGCGCTCATCGTGCGGCGGGAGGAGGAGATCAAGCGCTTCGTGCCCAAGGATTACTACATGGTGCAGGCGGATTTGGGCAAATTCTTCGTCACCTGGCAGGACGGGAAGGGGCAGACCGCCATTTTTGACAAGGCAAAGGCCGAGGCGCTGGCGGAAAAAATCAAGGGGAAGGAATTCCGGGTCTACGATGTGAAGGCCGCCGACAAAGCCACCCCGCCGCCCATGCTGTACGATCTGACCGAGCTGCAGCGAGATGCCAACAAGCAGTACCAGATGTCGGCCAAGGACACCCTGTCGGTCATGCAGCGGCTGTATGAGATTCACAAGGTGCTCACCTACCCCCGCACCGATTCCCGTTACCTGACCGAGGACATCGTCCCCACCCTGCCCGAACGGCTGCGGGCCGTGTCCCGGGGGGAATTCGCCCCCTATGTGGCCGAAATCCAGAGAGAAAGGCGTTCCATCGCCAAAGCCTGCGTCAACAATGCCAAGGTGTCGGATCACCACGCCATCATCCCCACCGAGCAGGCGGCGGATCTGGCCCGCTTCTCCCTGGAGGAGAAACGGATTTATTTGATGGTGGTCAAACGGTTTCTGGCTTGTTTCTATCCCCCCTACGAGTACCGGCGCACCCGGGCGGAGCTGCTGGCCGAGGGGGAACGGTTCTACGCCGCCGGACGAACAGTGCTCCAGCAGGGGTGGCGGAAGGTGCAGGACAGCCGGGACGAGGACGAAGCCGACGAACAGGCGGTGCCCCTGTTCCATCGGGGGGACGTTTACACCGGCGGCCTGGTGCAGTGCAAGGCGCTCAAGACCGCGCCGCCGGCCCGATACACAGAGGCCACCCTGCTGTCCGCCATGGAAAACCCCTCCCCGTACATCGACGACAAGCAGATGAAAGAGTTCATTGGCGGAGGGCTGGGCACCCCGGCCACCCGGGCGGATATCATCGAGAAGCTGTTCTCCGCCTTTTATGTGGAGAAAAAGGGGGTGTCCCTGGTGCCCACGTCCAAGGGGACGCAGGTCATCAGCCTGGTGCCCCCCGACCTGAAGGAGCCGCTGCTGACCGCTAAGTGGGAGCAGAAGCTGGACGCCATCAGCCGGGAGAAGGCCGACCCCGCCGCCTTCCTGGCCGACATCCGCCGGTACACGAAGGAGCTGGTGCAGGCGGTGAAGGACAGCACGGAGAGCTTCGTGCACGACAACGTATCCCAGACGCCCTGCCCGGCATGCGGCAAGCTGATGCTGGCGGTCACCGGGAAAAAGGGGCGGATGCTGGTCTGCCCCGACCGGGAATGCGGGCACCGGCAGAACGTCAGCATGGAAACCAACTCCCGCTGCCCGGTCTGCCACAAAAAGCTGGAGCTGTTCGGGGACGGCGACAAGCAGTCCTATGTCTGCCGCTGCGGATTCCGGGAAAAGGCGGAAAAATTCCGCGAGCGCACCGGCGCGGGGGCGGGCATGTCCAAGCGGGCGGTACAGCAGTACCTGGCCAAGCAGGAGGACGCCGCGCCGGCGGTAAGCGCCTTCGCCCTGGCGCTGCAGAAGGCCATGGAGGACAAAGAAAAATAAGATACGGCCACCCCATCCTGCAAGAAACCGGCGGACGAAATCGTCCGCCGGTTTCTTTAGGCCCTCCGGATGTCGTACAGGGCGTTGAGCACCTGCCAATTCTGCGGGAAGGGCCGCATCAGGTTCCAATACCCCACCCCCTGCAGCCCGTATTCTGGTATCAGCGCCAGCTTGGCCTGGACGCTGCGCGCGTCCTCGAACCAGACCTCATGCTCCTGCCAGGTGGTGCTGAAATAGTTGAAATGCGGGGCCTGGGACACCTCGTCGTATTGAATGGACGCGCCATGGCGGGCGGCGATGTCCACCGCCTCCACGTTGCCGATGGAGGGGGCCCGGGTCTCCCCCCGCACAAAGGGCAGCGGCCAGTCGTAGCCGTAGTTGGGGAACCCCATATATATTTTGCCCGGTTCGATGACGGTCACCGCGTAGTCCAGCACCTTGCGCACATTGCCGATGGGGGCCACGGCCATGGGCGGCCCGGCAGAATACCCCCACTCATAGGTCATCAGCAGCACCGCGTTGCTGGCAGCGCCGATCCCTGCGTAGTCGTGCCCCTCATACAGCAGACCCGGCTGGTCGCCGGAGGTTTTGGGAGCCAGAGCCGTGACCAAGATGTAGCCCTCCGGATTCAGCCGATCGGCCACCTTCTGAATGAAATCCACATACGCCTGCCGGTTTTCCGGTGCGATAAACTCGAAATCCACGTCCAGCCCGTCGTAACCCTTGGCCCGCATGGTCTCCAGCACCCGATCGATCAATATATCCTGCACCGGCGGATTGTTCAGCAGAGCGTCGGCCAGAGCGCTGCTGAAATTCCCCTCCGGCGTCAGGGTGGACAGATGCATCAGCGGCGAAACGCCGTATTCCCGCGCCAGGCGGATCAGCTCCTCATCGTCCAGCTCGATCAGCTCTCCCTCCGGGGTGAAGCCGTAGGTGAACATGGTCAGATAGGTCATATAGGGCAGCGCCTGCCGCAGCACCGCCCTGTCTACGAAGGGATACACATACCCATTGGTGGACAGGACACCCTGTTTTTCCTGCTCATAGTCGATGACGATGGTCTGGCCGGGATAGACGGTCACGTCCCCGCCCAGGCCGTAATTGTTGCGCAGCAGCTGATTGAGCGTGACCCCCTCCCTCGCGGCGATGCCCGCCAGGGTTTCCCCGGGCTGCACCGTGACCACCCGCCTGGGATACAAAACCACCAGGGTCTGCCCCGGCACCAGCCGCGTCGGATCCGCCAGCCCGTTATCCTGCGCCAGCCGTTCGGTGGAAACGCCATACCGCTGTGCGATATCATTCAGGGTTTCGCCCGCCCGGACGACATGGATATCCATCCCGCATAGCCCCTTTCCCGTATTGAGTCTCTTCAGGGCCATTGTATGCCGCCGGAACGGGACGCGCAGATTGTCCCCAGTAAAAACCGGGGGCAAGTCTCCAAAATCCATGGTTTAGCCATGGGTAGGCGGATCGCTCTCATTAACGGGCTCCTCATCCTCTTCCGCCCCGGGCAGCGCCCCGGCGGCCAGGGTAGCGGAGGGAGGCAGCCCATACCGCTTTTTATACATGCGGGAAAAGACGAACGCGTCCTCATAGCCCACGCTCTTGGCCGCCTCCCCCACCGTGCACCGCCTGTCGGCCAGCAGCGCCGCGGCCTTCTCCAGGCGGAACCCCACCAGATACGCCTGAGGACTTATCCCCATGGACTCGGTAAATATCCGGGAAAAATAGCGCCGGTCAATGCCCATGGCGCCGGCCAGCCCCTCCACCGTGATAGGACGGGCAAAGTTGGCGCGGATGTACTCCGCCGCCCGCCGGACGTACTGCTCCGGCGCCGAAATCGCCGCTGGAACCGACTGCCGCTGCCGCAGCCAGTCGAACAGCTCGTACAGCCGCCCACACAGCAGCAGCGGGGAGAGAAGGGTGCCGCTCTTTTCCATCTTCAGAGACTGGAAAAACTCCCGCATTTCGGGTAGGGATGCCGTGCGCACCGGCCCGATGAACCCCGCCGCCCGCAGCAGCCGCTCCGCTCCCTCTCCCTCAAAGCCGATCCAGGCATAGGCCCAGGGAGTATGCGCGTCGGCCTCGTAGCATATCCGTTCCCCCGGCCGTATAAGGAAGACTTCCTGCCGGCCCACCGGATACGTCTCTCCCTCGCAGGTGTATACCCCTTTCCCAGACAGGACATAATGCAGGATATAGTGATCCCGCACCCCCGGTCCGAAGCGCCGCCGGCTCTGCCGCTGATGCCACCCGCAGTTGATGGGATTCAGGCCTGGCAAATGCATATTGTCCACCAGAAACCCCACCGCCTGCCTCGCATCATCCATATAGTCCAAAGCTGCTCCACCTCCCCATTTTCATAGTGACATTATACCATGCTCAGGTTACATAATGCAATGGTCTTTCCCCGCCGCGTGTGGTATTCTGCGGATAGAAGAACCAAGGAATTTGCGCGAAAGGATGCGGTCGGATATGAAAGAACGGATAAGCCTTGGCTTTATCGGCCTGGGCGCCCGGGGCGGCGGCCTGCTGGAGTTTCTGCTGCTGCCCATGGAGGATGTGGACATCCCGGCAGTCTGCGACCTGTATGAGGATCGGCGGGAGAAGGCCGCCGCCAAGGTGACAGAGGTGCGGGGCACCCCCTGCACCGCCTATGCCGATTACCGGGATCTGCTGGCCCACCCGGGATTGGACGGCGTGATCATCGCCACTTCCTGGCAGGACCACGTGCCCATCGCCATCGCCGCCATGCGCCGGGGCCTGTACACCGCCTTCGAGGTGGGCGGCGCCTACTCCCTCGACCAGTGCTGGCAGCTGGTGCACACCCAAGAGGAGACCGGCGTTCCTTGCATGATGCTGGAGAACTGCTGCTACGGCCGGGACGAAATGATGGCCCTACATATGGCCCGCCTGGGCGTTTTCGGCGAACTGGTGCACTGTCAGGGGGGGTATGAGCACGATTTGCGGGATGAGGTGGCTCTCGGGAAGGAAAACCGCCATTATCGGCTGGATAATTATTCAAACCGGAACGGAGAAATCTACCCCACCCACGAGCTCGGCCCCATCGCCAAGCTGCTGAACATCCACAAGGGCAACCGGCTGGTCTCCCTGACCTCCATGGCCTCCAAGGCTGTGGGGCTGCACAGCTGGATCGCCGCCCACAAAAGCGACGACGCCGACCTGATGGGCCGCGCCTTCACCCAGGGGGACGTGGTGACCACCATGATCAAATGCGCCCACGGGGAAACCATTCTGCTCATCCATGACACCACCCTGCCCCGCCCCTATTCCCGTGGTCTGCGGATCCAGGGCACCAAGGGGGCTTGGATGGAGGACAACCATTCCCTGTACATAGAGGGCGTGTCCGAACCCCATACCTGGGAGCCGACTGATAAGTACCGGGAAACCTATGAGCATCCCCTGTGGAAAGATTACCAGGCCAAGGGGGTGCGGGGAGGCCACGACGGCATGGATTACCTGGTGTTCCGCGCCTTTGTAGAGAGCGTGAAAAACGGCACCGGCGTGCCCATCGACATCTACGACGCGGCGGCCTGGATGGCCGTCACCTGCCTGAGCGAGGAATCCATCGCCCTGGGCGGCGCGCCGGTGGCCATCCCGGATTTCACCGGCGGCCGCTGGATCCACGGCGTCAACTCCTACACCGGCCCCTACGACCTGCAGGCCATTCCCGACATTCCCGGCGTATAACCGTCGAAAACGTCCTGAAAACAACAGGCGGGCGGACTGTGCGGTGCAGTCTGTCCGCCTATTGTTTTGCTGTTCCGCTGGCCACAGAATGGCCATCAAATTGTCCGCCTGGCGGTACAGCAGCCCTTCCAGGCCCGCCTCGCGGATGCCACCGCAATGCAAGCCGGAGAAAATATGCAGGCGAGGCCCCGGCACGGCGGCAAATTTCCTCTTGCGTTCGGGCGGGGAATGTTGTATAATGTGTGAGCATCGTATGCATATGCCGGTGTGATGGAATTGGCAGACGTAGTGGACTCAAAATCTACTTCGCCGTTTCATACCACCGTTCCGTAAACCCTTGATTTTACAAGGTTTTTTGAAAACTGAATATGTAACTTGCTTTTAATGTCCCTCCACGATGTCCCTCCGATTTCTCGGACAGGACATCGGGAGACGACTTAAAAATATAAATGCCGGTGTGTCGGAATTGGCAGACGAGACAGACTCAAAATCTACTTCGCCGTTTCATACCACCGTTCCGTAAACCCTTGATTTTACAAGGTTTTTTGAAAACTGAATATGTAACTTGCTTTTAATGTCCCTCCACGATGTCCCTCCGATTTCTCGGACAGGACATCGGGAGACGACTTAAAAATATAAATGCCGGTGTGTCGGAATTGGCAGACGAGACAGACTCAAAATCT
>CEAA01032302.1_pt1 | contig 75363 bp, 102 predicted proteins | sample 557551 | NCBI WGS metagenome assembly CEAA01 (sample SAMEA3182115, study PRJEB8094) | gut metagenome | biome: human; feature: gut; material: Stool; isolation source: human stools | place: Canada | collected 2013-06-11
GGTGCTGCGACCGCTGGTGATAGTGGTGCTGCGACCGCTGGTTATAGAGGTGCTGCGACCGCTGGTGATAGTGGTGCTGCGACCGCTGGTGATAGTGGTGCTGCGACCGCTGGTAATTATGGTGCTGCGACCGCTGGTGATAGTGGTGCTGCGACCGCTGGTTATAGAGGTGCTGCGACCGCTGGTGATAGTGGTGCTGCGACCGCTGGTGATAGTGGTGCTGCGACCGCTGGTAATTATGGTGCTGCGACCGCTGGTGATAGTGGTGCTGCGACCGCTGGTTATAGAGGTGCTGCGACCGCTGGTGATAGTGGTGCTGCGACCGCTGGTGATAGTGGTGCTGCGACATCAAGAGGTAGTTCATCAACTGGAAATAACGGTTTAGCGGTGGCGCGAGGAACAAATGTAAAGGTCAGAGGAGGTATGGGATCTATCTTGGTTATAGCAGAGGAGCAAGAAAGCTCGTACGATGTTTCTGATTGGAAAGCTGTTGTAGTTGACGGAAAAAATATCAAGGCTGATACTTGGTATAGATTAGTAAACGGCGAATTTGTTGAGGTGGAAGATTAAACTAACAATAATACATTATGATTAAAAAACTATTACAGAAGTATCAAGCGTACAGGGACAAAAAGTTCCTTGCACGCTTAGAGAGAGTGCTAAACAATAATGTGGTGGGCGCAAACTTATTTATAGAAAAAAATATATATTCACTCAGGGGATTTTACATGTATATTCCTAAAGACGCAATGGCGGATTTGCTAAACAAAATTCCTCCAAGTCTTGTCGAAGAACGTCTTCGTTCAGGATATTACGAGAAACGAGAGATTCCGCAATCAGGTTTAGACTTTTAGAATAATAAAAACAATTATTTCCTACGGAAGCATTTATATTGTATTTTCCTGAAAGGCTGTTTATTAGATCTCTTTGAAAAATAAAGTTCCCTGCATCTTGTTTTCCTCTGCATGGAATGTTAAGCTGTTTGCAGATTGAGATAGTTAGACCAATTACTTCTTCAGGGCAGTAGATTGATGTTTTTATAAACTCTTTCATAAGTTATAATTTTTAGAATTTGACGAAACAAAAGTAACAACAAAAAGGAGCATATCCAACAGTTATAATGACAAGTTAGAATTTGACACTCAGCCTTTCATTAGGATGTGCTCCTTTCAAAATTAGAGTAAAACAAAATAAGTATGAGTAAAACGAAAATCATATTAGACGCCTGTTGCGGTAGCCGAATGTTTTGGTTTGACAAACATAATCCTAACACTTTATTCATAGACAAGCGTAGCGAAACCATCACGGCCAAGGATAGAGATAAAATCAGAACCATAGAAGTAAAACCCGATATTGTAGCAGATTTCACTAATTTACCATTTGAAGATAACACCTTTTATATGGTAGTGTTTGACCCACCACATCTTAAAACACTTGGCGAAACTTCATGGATGGCAAAGAAATATGGTAAACTCCCTGCTAATTGGCAGGAAGTGATAAAGACAGGCTTTGATGAATGTATGCGTGTTTTAAAACCAAATGGCACATTGGTATTCAAGTGGAACGAAAGCGAGATAAAAGCTATTGAAATATTGTCTCTTATTCCTTATGAGCCGTTATTTGGGCATACCACAGGAAGACAAAGTAAGACGATATGGATGTGTTTTATGAAACTACCAATTAATGAATAACAATTTAGATATGAGCATAAAGATTGATAAAAACGCATACGAGAAGATAATCAAAGAAGATTTAGACTTTCTCAATAAACATTGCCCGGATAGCTTAGAACTTGATCATATTAAGTTAATTGTTTGTAGTTCTATTGATTGGTATTATCCTGATAAGAACACTTGTACAGCGTTGAAAAGGATAGAAAATAGGCTTAAAGTTAAACTTCAGGAGCAAAAGGAGGCAGGTAAGCAGTTTCTATCCGATCAGGAAATAGACAGTTTGATTGATAGCGTACTAAAAGAAGAATAACCCTCAAATCAGTAAAAAATGAGCTAAAATGAAAGTAAAAATAAAAATTGAAAAGGTGTCAAATGGATATATTATTTCAAATGAAGAAATAAATGTAAGGAGAATAGGTAAGGACGAAAAAGATGCAATGAGTCATTTATCAGAAGCGATAGAAGACCATCTTTTAAAAACGAAATCAAACACCACGTTAGAGATTGAAATAGACATTAGAGAGGCGAAGATCGATTCATGATAACTTATAAAATATAGTTATGAAACAGACAATAGAAGAAGCAGTAAGGAAATATGCTGACGATAAATGTCAAGAACGTGGAGTTCCAAAGAAATATAGATTGCATTTCGATTTTGATAGATATGACATTGAACAAGGGTTCAAAGCCGGTGCTGAATGGCTTGCAAATCGGATTAAATCAATCATGCAGGACGATTCACTGACAGACGGAGAAGTTATAGAGAATATTCATAAACTCTTAAATTTATAATGACATGAAAGAGGTATGGAAAGACACAAAAGGAGTGTTTGGGTATCAAGTTAGTAATTTTGGACGAGTTAGAAGCATTTTTAGTAGATGGGGGAAACGAGCGTATCCAAGGATAATGAAAGGTTCTATAGATTCTCATGGATATGTTCAGGTAACAATTAGCATTAATGGGGAAAGGAAACTAATGTTTGTGCACAGGCTTGTTGCAAAAGCATTTATACCAAACCCTTTAAATTTAGAGATGGTAAATCATAAAGACGAGAACCCTTTAAATAATAATGTTGATAACTTGGAATGGTGTACAAGGTCTTACAATAACTCCTATGGGCATGCGACTGATAGTTATCGAAAAAAGATTTGTTGCATACATGGAGAAACTGCTTACGTTTTCAAATCAATAAAAGATGCTTCAATTAAAATGAATATTCCAACAACATCTATTTTCAACTCATTAAAAAGACGTTCGCCAATGGTTAGCAGAGGTCTTATGTTTTATTATGTTGGTAAAAACGAAATCCCCTCTTTCGATGAGATACTCGAAGCCAGCAGGGATGTACTGAAAAGGATTAAACAGAAAGGAGATTGAGATATGAAATTTCCTAAAGTAAAGAAAAAGCAAAAGATTGAAAGGGTTTGTTACAACTGTAAGCATTATTATAAATGCACTGACAGATTTAACAGAGATACTATAAACTGTGATAAATTCAAATTTAATGCTTTATGCAAAAGTGTTTAAAAAGGAGTGAGATATGAAATCAAAACAAGTATTATCAATAGATCAGATGAAGCACCTGCGGGAGCTTGGGTTGGATACGAGTGATGCAAGTATGCACTGGCAGTTTTTGCCTACGGTTGAATCTTTTTTCAATGGAGTGCTCGCCTTAGAGGAAAGGCCTACTCTCTTCGTTTCTCAACCGAATATGAAACATGAATACCCTGCTTACACCTTGCATGACATTCTTGACAAGCTGCCGAGTTATATTACATACAATGATGAAGAATATCAACTGCAAATACTTCCGCCTTGTATATGTTATAGATACGTAAATTATACGTTTGACGATTTAGATTATAAAAACAATGTGGATATATTGGAAAACGCATATAATATGCTGTGCTGGGTGATTGAAAACGGATATATTTTAAAGGAGGGTGAACAATGAAAGCGAGAATAAAAGAAACTGGAGAAGTAATCGATGTTGAATGTTGTTTCTATGCCAAGGTTGGTTCTACTGACCCGATTATTCCTAATGGGTTACTTGAAATTTTGAAAGATGATGAAACTATTGATTGGGAGCAGAGACGTTATGAATTGGCGAAAGTTATTACACAGGGGCTTTTATGCGCTCCGGTTGTTGAAGGAGCAGACCCAAATCCTACACTTGATGACTTTGCGTATGTTGTTGTAAGAAATGCGGATGCTATAATAAAGAAATTAAAAGGGGAATAACCATGGATATAGAAGAAGTAAAAAACAAGAAATCGAAAGCTGAAATGGAGATAGCTCATATTTTGGAAAAACTTGAAGCTGAAATAGGTTTAGAAGTCAATAATATGATTTATATACGCAGGGAAAGTGAAAAATCTACGTTATCTGCTTTGCCTGTAAGAATAAAAACAAAAATAATCTTGACGTTTTAATTATGGAAGTAAAGAACGGAATAATAATAGACGGGGTGCTGCATGAAGCAGAGAAAGTGTATAATGGGCATTCTGATTGCAGTGACTGCTCGTTGCGTTATGAATGCGATGAATTTGAGAGCCAATACGAAACGTTTCTGTGTATTGTAATGAAATGTTTTCGTTTCGTCAATCGTGGCAAAGTGACAGATATTAAGATAGATAAGGAGGAATAATTATGGGATTTTCGACACCAGCGTTTATACGCAAAAATACACCGGAATTAAGAAAGAAGTTGGAAAAATTAGGATACAACCATCCTACTGATGTAATTGAAGATGAAAGGTTTTGTATTGCTACATCACCAGTTAACTGCAATTATCATATTATTATTAAAGGGGCTTTTGATGCTACAAATCCTTATCGCACATGGAATTGTGCTGGAAGAATTGATTGTGGAACCAATGAAGAGCTTTTCTTAGCTATTGCCGCACTAAGAGATGATACAGATAAGCTTCAATGGTTTATTTCACCTGAAGGAGTTTGGGTTTACAATAAAGACTGTGACAGTATATTAGAAGTATTTAAATTGCACAAGGCTACCGTAAACGAATTGATTGAATATTTTAAAGAAATGGAGAAATAACTATGACCGAAGAACTTGTAACATTAGAGACAGCGAAGCTGCTGAGAAAGAAAGGGTTTAATGAGTATTGTAAAAATGTTATTGATATTAATAATATACCAAGGGAAACTTTATATAGAATTAATGATGATTTACCAAAACAATGCTTTTCTCAACCTACACAATCCATTGCTCAAAAGTGGCTGCGTGAAACCAAGAACTTGCATATTGAAATATACCGTAATGCTTGTGGTTATGGCTATGCCATTGTGAAAGCCAATAACGGCACATGGATGGAAGATGATGATGCCAAAGGCCCTAACGATGGTGGGAATTGGGATACCTACGAAGAAGCACTCGAAGCCGGGATTTTTGAAGCATTAAAACTTATATGATTATGAGAAGATTTATATATATACTGGTTTCTATCATTATATCATATCTAATTTGTGTATATGAGTATAATACGTGGAATTTCATAGCCGGGTTAGAGCCTTCACTATCTTGCGAAAGATTAGCCAAATACGCCTTTTATTTCGTGATATGGTATTGGGTTGCGAAAGCTGTTGATTTGTTTAATGATTAATATGATTATGGCTAAGAAAATAATGTTTAATGATAAATACAGCTTAACCCAAGCCGTATTGGAAGGTTGGAAGACTACGACAAGGAGAATTGTGACAGATAAAAAGTTACACTATTGGAAATGTAGTTGTCCTGATATGGTAATAGTCAAAGTTCCTGAATCACAAAAACTAAAAACTGATGATGATAATACTTATTTTGGCATAAAGGACAAAATATCATCCGAATATTATTGTGATACTATTACCTCTCCGTACAAAGTCGGCGAAGTGGTTGCCATTGCGCAAAGCTACAAAGATTTAGGGTATGATGCAGAAGAGCCACTGCAAGAAGATGTCGGATATTATCCTCATATTAAAAATGCAGCTGGCTGGAATAATAAAATGAACATGAAAAAGAAAGTATATATAAGCCTGCCCATAACAGGGAGATCTATTATGGAAGCTAAGAAAGAAGCTAAGAAAGCTAAGGATAGGATGATAAAGGAAGAATATAATGTGATTACTCCATTTGATATATGTCCGGAGAAAGATATGCCATACTCCTTCTATATGGGAAAGGATATTATGACATTGCTTGAGTGTGATACTATTTACTTTCTTAATGGTTGGGAGAAAAGCAGAGGGTGTTTATTGGAGTATTCAGCTGCAAGGATTTATAATAAAGAAATGATGTTTGAAAAGACAGATAAGTATTATGTGGATTAATAGAAGGACAAAACCAAAGAAAAATTCTTTAAAGAATAAGTTGGATAGGGTATTTAGCCAATATATCCGCCTGCGTGATATGCTTCCAAATACGACTGTTTTTAGATGTATTAGTTGCGGGAATATATATCATGTTAAAGAAGCTGATTGCGGGCATTACATCAACCGATCGCACATGTCTACACGTTTTTCTGAGGTGAATTGTAATGCCCAGTGTAAGCGATGTAACCGATTTGATGAGGGGAATATGTCCGGGTATAGGCGTGGGCTTGTAATGAAGTACGGAGAACAGCGTGTATTGCTACTTGAGTCTTCTAAAAATGACATAAGGAAGTATAGTGATTTTGAATACGAGACCCTGATAGAACATTATAAGAATGAGATAAACCGCATATTGAAAGAACGAGATCTGAGAATCTCAGTGTTATCGAAATAAAGTATGTTTGACAAGATAGTATTTAAAGCAAGAATAGACATAGAGGACACCGATACTATAGTATTGCGAAACTATCTAGAACAATGTACAGAAGGAGATGAGATATATTACAAGTCTACTGCCTATGCGAATTTTGATGGATGTTTTATAGAATTGCGAGGCGACCGACTCAAATGTAAGTGTTCTATTAACAAGTTATATAGCAAGGGGAAAACGGGCAAGCTAGATAATAGCCGCCCGATGACTTTTGCGATAGGTGTAAGGGTTATAAAGGAGCTTCTGATGAGGCTTTGTGTAAAGGAGGAAAATACTATAATAACCTATTACGAGATAGGGATTACAATGAGACTTTCACGCCCGGCTGATTCGTACATACGAATGGTAGAAGATGTTGCTGATCGTATATTGTGGAATGATGCCAATTTTCCGGAAATGCGCCAAAAAACGACTGAGAAAAGCAAGTATTTTCGCAAGGTAATGAAGATATATGATAAGACATTTGAGGCCGGGGAGAAAGGGAGGAATGTAGGTGCTAATATACTTCGTATAGAGACGGTATATAGGCATCAGAATGTGCCGATGCTGGAGTTTATAAGTAATATGTTTATGTCAAAGATAGGGAGGATCTTTTTTCAGGATTGGAACGGATTACGCTTTGTCAGAGATCTTTCTCCTGTAAAGGGAGTGAAGATGTCTCAACTGGACAAAGCAAGGGAAATTAACCGTATCGGAGTGGATCGTTATAAGGAGAAGTACAAACAGTTGTACTCTGTCGGTAAGTTGACGAAAAAACAGTGGGAAACGATAAGAACCTTTGCCAACAACTGGCACGAAGAACGGGGAAAATATGTCGAAGAAATAGGCGAATTGGAACAGGAGTTTAAAGAAAAACTGCTATCCTACTTCCAAATAGGATATACTACGCCTATAAAGAAGAAAATGTAATATGTTGATAATCAAATAATTACGCTAAATTGAAAACGCACCTTATGGTGCTGTTTTAAAAGATTGATAATCAAATGATTAGCGATAAAAAGATAGAAATTTAACAATTTACGGCAACTTGTCCTATACTGTCCGAAGGGCAGTCGGTACGACTTTTAGGACAGTTTATTAATAACAAAAAAAAGAAAGATTATGAAATGTGAAATTGAAGGTATAATAACAGCGGAGTTACCAACCGTTAGTGGAATAACGAACAGTGGAAAAACATTTGAGAAGAAAGAATACATAATTCAAGATGCGGACAAGTATCACAAGTTTATGAAGTTTAATATGATAAGCTTTGACGGACCGATAGAAGATCCTTTACATGTAGGTGAGCACGTGAAGATAAGGTTTACAGTAGAAGCAAGAGAAAGCAAAGAGAAATGGTTTAATGATGTAAAGGCTTATAGTGTAGTGAGGTTATGAAAGTAAGATTTTGCTGGAAAACAAAGAACCAACATACAATAGAGCGTATGATCACGCGGTTCAGAATAGATGTGATAACAATAAACCATGAGTCGATAACAATATTAAATGATGAAGAGCTGGAATTATTAAGAAAATGCGAGACGAAAGGATATATACAGATAAGAGAGATAATATGATAATGAATAGTATGTGATATTTGTAAGGAATTTTACCAAAATAGCTATCATTGATTATCAGATAGTTAGCTCGGAAATAGCGAGGTGGATAGTTTTTAAAATGTAATATAATATAACCAAGTCATGGTAAAGAGAATAAGAAGAAATATTCGCATAGAGGAAGGTGTTGATATGTTAGTTCGTGAACTGGCTAAAGAAAAAGGAGTTAGTTGCGCAGCTATATATAGGACATTGATATTGTATAGCACAAGAGAGCTTACTGATGATTTAGGTTATTGGAAAAAAGGAAAGTTAGGCGATGAGAAAGATACGCAACGGAACGGTTAATAGAAATGTATTGAATGTGATAGAGCGAAACTATGAAGTACTGAAGGATGAATGCAAGGCGATATCAAGGGGAATGTTTTCAGGAGAAGACATGGAGGATATATTTCATGATACAATTCAATTTGTATGTCAAGATAGGAAAGCAGCCTTGCTTGAAACCGATAGTGAAGTATTGAGATATTTTAAATTCAAATACCGTATGATAAAGTTTCAGAGAATAAAGGATAGTAAATCATTAAAAGAAACCGAATATGCCGACTATAAACAAACCAGCAAGAAAGAAGATAAAGAGGGGTGATAACAGCTATGAGAAAGCAAGGCGTAAGATATATCAGTCAGAGAGATGGAGAAAACTAAGGGCGTGGAAGATTATGAATAATCCTTTGTGTGAGATATGTTTAAAAGAAGAGAAAACAGTATTAGCCGAAGATGTACATCACATTGTATCGTTTATGAGTACGGACGATGAAACACAGCGAAATCATCTTGCTTATGATTATAATAATCTAATGAGCCTTTGCAAGCAATGCCATCAGCTGATACATAACAAAATAAAATAGCATTATTATGAATCGTCCTGCTAAAAAGTATATCATTTGCATAGATAATATGTATCTAGCAGATTTAATGTTTTATTGGACTTATTATGACCAACCTTGTTCTATGCTGATACAGAAGCCTAACACAAAAGGACTGACTGCGGTTAGGATATTGGTTGATAATGATGAAGCAGCAAACTTTTTGTATCGTTTAAAAGAGAAAACAGGTTGTAGGTTGTATGAAGCGGAGATGTAACATGTTGTGTAATGTTACATAAGGGAGGGGGATAGGGGGTGTTATTTTACAGCCGCAACCCGTACAAACCTCACCCGATCCGAGCTGACACAAACGGCGTTTTTTTGAAAAAAGCCAAAATGTTGCAATGTGTTAAAATGGATATTTAGGCGACATTTTTTCGGTTAGTGGGAAAATGGAAATTCTGTGAAAGAAAAAAAGAAAATATCGTTCAGGCTACCCAAGACAATAACTTATAAGGAGGCTAGACGTGCAATTTCCGATATTGTAAGGCAAATCGAAGAAATGCGCGATTTGGAAGCTTCCGATATCCCCCAGTTGCATAGAATGGCCACTGCTTACAATGCTTATCTGCACTGTGTTGCTGTAATTTCAGAAAAAGGATTAACCATGAAAAACATCAAGGGAGAATGTGTGAAACGTCCGGAGGCAAATTTGTTGAAAGAAAATTGGAGCCAGTATTTGGAGTTGGCTAAGGAATATGGGCTTACAGCAAAGAGCCGGTCGCAGATACAAGGAAAGCAAAAACCTGAAACAGGAGAAATAAGCCCAGCAGACGATTATTTCAGAAATAAAATCCAAAATGGATAAAGGATACTACAAATATGCAAAGGATGTTTTAGATGGAAAGATAATCGCAGGAAAATATATACAATTGGCTTGTGAACGTTTCTTTTCATTGATGGAAGATGATAGATATGAGTTCCGGGAAGATAAAGCAGATGAGGTAATAGCTTTTTTTTCTTATTTACGTCATTACAAAGGAAGACACGCTAATCAGCCATTTGTACTAGAACCTTGGCAAGAATGGATTATAGCCAATATATATGGCCTTTATGTAAAGGAGGATAATAGGCGGCTTATACAGACTGTATATATAGAAGTTGCCCGAAAGAATGGGAAAACGGCACTGGCTGCTGCCATGGGGTTAAATGCGTTGATAAATGATAATGAAGAGGGGGCGGAAGTGTATTTCGCAGCCAATTCAAAAGAACAGGTTAAAATATCTGCATGGCCGTTATGCTCAAATTTTGCTAAAAAATTCGATCCCAAGGAAAAATATATAAAAGTATTAAGAGACACAATTAATTTTAATTACACTTCGTCATGGTTAAAGGTTTTGGCGGCTGATTCAACGAAGCTAGACGGTCCTAACCCGTCTACTTTTGTATTGGACGAATACCACGCCGCAAAGAACAATAGCCTTAAGGCCGTATTAGAGTCAGGTCAGGGTACGCGTGATAATCCGCTAGAGGTAATCATTACTACAGCTGGATTTGACAAGTTAGGTCCATGCTACGAGTTGAGAACTACAGGAACAGAAATACTAAAGGAGTTAAAAGAAGATGACTCATTCTTTATAGCCATATACTCTCTAGATGAGGCTGACGATTGGAAGGATGAGAATGTATGGGTAAAGGCTAATCCAAATTTGGGAATCACAGTAAAGCCGGCTTATTTACATAAGGAGATACGTAAGGCGATCAATACTCCATCTGACGAGGTGAATGTGAAAACGAAAAACCTGAATGTGTGGTGTGATTCTGAAATGGTTTGGATTCCGGACCATTATGTGTTGGATGCTTCAGAAGATGTACGCTTTGAGGATTTTTACAAGAAAGACTGCTGGATGGGGATAGACTTATCATCTACCAGTGACTTGACATGTGCAGCTTTCATGTTTCCTGAAGGTGATAAATATTATTTCAAGGTCAAATATTATCTTCCGGAAGTAGCATTAAGGGAAAAACGATTCAAAGAATTGTATGGAGAGTGGAGAAGAAGAGGGTTAATAACTATAACGCCGGGAAATGTTACCGATTATGATTACATTCTGAATGATATAATGGATTTAAAAGATAAAATATATATACAAAATATAGGATATGATAGTTGGAATGCAACCCAGTTCACTATCTATGCCGAAGATAGAGGACTTCCAATGGAGCCATTTAGCCAAGCACTAGGAAACTTCAACAGGCCTACAAAGGAAATGGAAAGACTTGTTTTATCGGGTAGGGCGGTAATAGATAACAATGAGATAAATCGCCATTGTTTTAGAAATGTCGTAATGGCTAGGGATAGAAATGGGAATACAAAACCGTCCAAACAATTTGAAGAGAAAAAAATAGATGGTGTTATAGCTATGATAGAAGCTCTTGGTACTTATTTGTTGTCTCCTCGTTATGGGGATTTCTACTAATAGGATTAATAGTGTTAAAAAATAAAACAGGGGAAAAGAGGCGACATTTTTTCGGTTAGTCATAAAAGCGTATTGGAATGAGTTTTAAGATACCATTTACGAATATAGAGATCCGAAAAGCTTCTAAAAAGGAAGTATCGTATATATCGGCATGGGGGGGCCCGTCAATGGGGCGTATCCTTTCAAGCCGGAGTAAACCCATGCTTCTTTCTACTGTATATCGTTGCGTGGATTTAATATCCGATAGTGTAGCAGTACTTCCCCTGAAAACTTATAAACTAGATAGAGAAGGGTTTAAACGAGAACACAAAAATCACCCGGCTTATTATTTATTGGATCTAGAACCGAACGAGGACATGACTCGATTTGTGTTCTTTAAAACATTGATGGTTTCTGTCTTATTGACCGGTAATGGTTATGCCTACATAGAAAGAGATAAAGATCTTAATGTATTACAATTAATATATATCCCAACAGAAAAGGTTACTATAACATGGATAGCCGATAGTAGGGGAATAATGCGGAAAAGGTATCAGGTTACAGGATTTAAGAGTCTTGTCGAACCAAGAGATATGATACACATCCTTAATTTTTCATATGATGGGATTATTGGAGTATCTACTTTAACGCATGCAAGGCAGACTATTAATATCGCCGCGGATAGCGAAGCTAGTGCTGCTGGATTTTTTCAATCCGGAGGATCTGTTGCCGGAATATTAACGGTAGAGGGGGGAAGACTTGATAAGGAGCAGAAGGAACAAATTTATCAAACATGGTATGAAAGGATGGAACAGCATCCAAATGGAATTGCCGTATTAGAGGCGAACATGAAATACCATCCAATAAAGATTTCTCCACAGGATGCGCAATTGCTTGAAAGCAGGCTGTTTAACGTGTCCGATGTGTGCCGTTTCTTCTCTGTATCTCCAGTTAAAGCTTTCGATTTGTCCAAATCAAGCTATTCAACTGTTGAGGCTACTCAATTACAATATCTTACAGATACAGCATTGGCGGTAATTACTAAGATAGAGCTTGAAATTAACAGGAAACTATTCTTACCGTCAGAGCGTGGAATGATTACGGCAGAGTTTGACACATCTGCAATTTTAAGAACCGATAAAGCGGCTCAAGCAGCCTACTGGAAAGATCTGTTTTATATCGGAGGTGCTACTCCTAACGAAATACGTAGAGAAAACAATCTTTCAAGAATGGATAATGGAGATAAGGCATTTGTTCCGGTAAATACGCAGCCGCTTGATATTGCAGTACAAAATCCAAAGGAAATGATAAAAGACCAAGAAGGTAATAATGAAGTAGAATCAGAAACAAAAAACGGAAATGGATGAAAAGAAAGAAATAAGAAACATCCCTTCGCAGATATTACTGAAAGAAGGAACTGAAGAAAAAAGGACCGTAGAGGGATACGCATTTTTATTCGGAGTACTATCGGATGGCTTATCTTTTGAAGAGGTTATAGAACCGGGGGCCGCTGATGGAGTTATAGAAAAGAGTGATGTATTTGCTACGTTAGATCATGGGGGAATATTAGCTAGGAGTAAATATGGGAAAGGATCTCTTCAATTATCTTTAGATGAGAAAGGCTTATTGTACAGGTTTGAAGCTCCGAGAACAGCATTAGGAGATCAACTTTTGGAAAATATCAGACGAGGAGAAATAGATCAAAGTTCTTTTTGCTTTGAAGTTGAAAAAGAAAAATGGGAAAAGAAATCCGATGGAGGATGGAAGAGGAGTATATTGAAATTCAGTAGACTGCATGATGTTGCTCCAGTATATAATGCGGCTTATAGTAAGACTACTGTATATCTTAGAGGCAAGGAAGCCGCCGAGGAAGAGATTCGAAACAAAAAACAGGGTGAGTTGAACGTGTATTTTCAACAAATATCAAAATCTTTAAATATTTAAAATTATGAAAGAAAAGAGTACTACAGAATTGAAGGACGAGAAAAGACAATTAACTTCTCGTTCACAGTCTATTATTGACAAGGCAAAGGGTGAAAAAAGGATGTTTTCTACCGAGGAGAACGAAGAATTAGGGGAAATTCAGTGTCGCATGGCGGAAATCAATTTGGAGTTATCTTCCAAGGAAGAAGAAAACGAAAGAAGAGGTACTCCCCATGTTTCTGATAAAAATAGTAGATTTTCCTTGCGTCGGGCCATCGCTAACATGGTAGAGGGAAACCAGCAAAACGATGCGGAGGCTTCTGTTATCGACATGGCTACAAATCATCACAACATGTCCGGAGCGCAGATGGCTGACAAGAGAGGAATCATAGTACCTGTAAATGTTGAAAAGCGTGCGGCATTTACAGCAGCGACAGAGGCAGCTACAGGTGTGATTATAGATGAGGAACAACAGGAAATGCTTCTTCCTCTTCAATCTTCATTGGTATTATCTCGCGCTGGTGCGCGTTTTATGACTGGATTACAGGGAAATATATATTGGCCGGAATTTTCCGGAGCTAACGTATTTTGGGAAGCGGAAAATGCACAGGCAAAAGACGGTGCGGGATCATTCAGCAAGGGAGAGCTGTTTAAACCGTTGCGTCTTACAGCTTATGTAGACATTTCCAAGCAATTGTTAGTTCAAGAAAATGCTTCAGTTGAGGCGTATATTCGTCAGGCTATTGCAGTTGCAATATCTCAGAAAATCGAGCAGACAGCGTTTAGTGATAAGACCGGTGTAGCAAACACGCCCGATGGAATGTTTGCAGAACTAAGTGAAGATGTGAAAGGTGAAATGACATGGGCCAATATCGTTGCTATGGAAACAAATGCTGATACTCAGAATGCGCTGTTTGGAAACCTTTCCTATATCCTGCACCCGGCTTTGGTAGGGAAGGCAAAAACAAAAGTAAAGGATTCATCGGGAGCTGGAGGGTTTATTTTTACAGGCAATGGCGATGGTCAATTAAATGGATACAAAGCCTTGCGTACAAATAATCTACCAAAGGCCTTGCGTGGGACAACTGAACCGGAAAAAGCCGGAGACGAATATGGCATCGTTTTTGGGAACTGGTCAGATTACTTCGTCGGACAGTGGGGCGGCATAGAGTTATTGGTTGACCCATATACTCAAGCATTGAAGGGGACAGTTAGATTGATTACCAACTCTTACTGGAATATGGGATTCATCAGAAAAGAGTCATTCTGTATTGCTAGCATGAAGTAGTATGTCTTATGTAGACCTTGATATGGCTAAAAAACATCTGAATGTAGAGTCTGATTTTGTAGATGATGATGGCTATATTCAGATGTTGATAGATGTTGCTGAAGCTAAGGTTGCAAAAGAGCTATGTGTATCAGTGAAAGAATTAGCAACAATAGGGGGAGGGGATACTATCCCCGAACCTTTAAAACATGCAATTCTTCTTAATATCGGTGGTTATTACGCTAATCGCGAAGAGATGTCAAATATCCAAAGCCGAGAGCTAGCGCAGGGCGCAAGATATATAATTTCTTTGTATAGAAACTATCAGTTATGATACGTGCAGGTCAATTGAAATGTATGCTTATAGTTGAGGCTCCCTTTGAAAAAAAATCGGAGTTTGGTTCTATCAGCAAGGAATACAGAGAGGTGTTCAGGTGTCGGGCATATAGAAAAAAGCAACTTCTATCAAACAGAGAGGAAGAAAGCGCCTACGAGGAGTTTGTTTTTCAAACGATAGTCATGCAGACTCGGAACTATCCGAAAATCCAATATGGATGTAGAATTAGATACGAGTGTTGCGTATGGGATATAAAGATGATAGAAAGAACCGGAAATGAGATGACTTTAACTCTCAAAAAAACAGATATATGATTGAACTGAAGGAGACAAGAAGGGAAGATGTGATATATCTGGTGAATGAACTGGAAGACTTTGATAAAGACAGAGCTATAAGGTTCGGGTTGAAGCGAGCTGTTAATATATTCAGGGTTAAGGGCCGAAGTAATCTTAGAGAGAGATTGTTGCATCATGGGAAACAAACCAATCATTTGATGAATTCCTTTACGACTAGAGTTAAAAGAAACAAGCTGGGCGCATTGGCTGGGTTTGACAGGCCGGGGGGTAATCATGCTCATCTTGTAGATCAAGGAACTGTAAGGAGGTATTCAAGAAAAGGGTATCGGGGAGTGATGCCAGCTAATCGCTTTTGGGAAGATACTAAAAAAACAGAAGAGCCTAAAGCTATGAGAGCTGTTTATGAAGGGGTACAGGAAGCTGTAAAACGAATAAATGAAAGGAGAGATTAACATGAATATGTTTGATATAACCAAAGAAATACGCGCAATTTTGCTGGAGTCAGAGATTATATCTCTCTTGATTGGCGACAGAGTATTCCCCTTAATGGCTCCTGAGAATACAATTGGGGATTATATTGTATATCAGCGAGACGGATATAAGCAGGAATATACGAAAATGGGCGTAGCATCTCATTATCCGGTAGTTTTTGTGACGGCAGTTAGCGAGGATTACGATAGGAGTAACCAGCTTGCAAGCGCAATCTATGATACATTATCCGGTAGTTTTAGCGATCCGGATATACGTATTGAACTTGAAGATTCTACGGAAGACTTCATTGATAAGAAATATATACAAGTATTAGAATTTACAATAAAACAGAGATAATTATGGCAGCAACAAAATTAGATTCAAGTAAGGATATTTATAGAGGTGAATTGTTTTTATTCGTGAAACCGGATGGGTTAGAAGAAACAGATCCTCTTCCAATAGCTTTCGCAACAACCGCCACGATAGAGATAACAACGGAAGAGGTTGATATTTCCAATAAGATGATGGGGGGATGGGCTGGTTCTCTTCCGGGTAAAAAAAGTTTTACCGCATCAACAGAAGCTCTGATAACCCGTAAGGAGGGGGCTATGAGCTATGACACCCTATTAGATGCACAAATCAATGGGAAAGTATTGGATTTCTTCTTTGGAGAGGCAACAGTAGCTGATCAGGATAATAATGGAGGGACATTTACTCCTGATAAAACGAAGAAGAATTACACAGGGAGGGTTATGATAACATCACAATCCGTTACATCCGAAGCCGGGCAAATCGCCAAGTTAAGCGCCTCTTTTAAAGGGATAGGCGCGTTGACACCTGTTGATGGAACAACGCAGGGTGGGTAATAGAAAGATGATATTTATGCTTAATAAGGGCGGTCCTATGATGGCCGCCTTTTTTATAAACAGGGTGAATTATGAAAATAAATCATTTTTTCAAATCAAAAAAAAGGAATGAGGCGTCTCCGAAACCCCATTCTCGTTATAAGACAAGAATGGAGGTAAACTTTAATCGTGTGACAGTTAAGTCTATTATACGGTGGGAGCAAATGCGCGACAAATCTTTCTCATTAATGGATTATTCTAACAAGGAGGACATAGAGACTTTATTTTATACAATGTATTTAAATAGTTCTAATGTGGCATACGAATACGATGTGTTCAAGCTGGTGTTGTTTGATGAAAAGGTGATAAATGCAATGTCTGCTAGCCTAAGGAGAACTATGGCTGTTATTTCTCAATTTAATAGAAAAAACATATCGAAAGGTGATAGTGGAGATGGAGATAAGTCGGAAACGATAGGTAATATTGTTGCAACATTAGTAATGTCCGGATTGGATGCCAATTATGCGCTTAATGATATGGAATTATGTGATCTACCTCTGTATATAGATGCGTATGAGAAGAAAAGGAGAGAAGAAATGGAGAGCGATAGGCTATGGACTTATTTATCCATGCTGCCTCATATAGATGCTAGAGCCATGAAGAATGGGGCAAAGGACCTTATCACCTTTCCATGGGAGGAAACCGTTTCCGAAGAAGATATAACCAATGAAGAAGTTGAAAAATTTGAGGAGTTCATGAAAAAAGGCAAAAAAATATGGCAGGAAGATTAAGTTTTAGTATTGCAATAAACCTGCTTACACAAAACTTTAAAGCAGGAGCAAATTATGTAAAGTCTGCATTTCGCTCTATGCAGATGCAGGTGCTAACTTTTGCGGCCGCATTAGGAGCCGGGGGAGTCGGACTAAATAATCTTGTATCTCGTTTTATATCGGTGGCAAGAGAAACTAACCGGGTTACTACTGCGTTGAAGAATGTGTCGGGAAGTGCCATTCAGTATGCAGATAATATGCGTTTTCTTATTGACATGGCGAAAAAATACGGACTGGAGATTAATGCTCTTACTGGTAATTTTGCCAAATTCACAGCTGCGGCGTCGGCGTCCAATATGTCCATGGTTGATCAGAGAAAAATATTCGAATCAGTGTCAAGAGCTGTAACAGCCTTTGGATTAAGTGCAGAAGATAGTAATGGTGTATTCCTTGCTCTATCACAGATGATGAGTAAGGGAAAAATCAGTTCAGAAGAATTACGATTGCAAATGGAAGAAAGACTCCCCATTGCATTACAAGCAATGGCTAAAGCAGCTGGAGTATCGGTGTCCGGTCTTGATAAGCTACTGAAACAAGGTAGATTAATGAGTGCTGATGTTCTCCCAAAATTTGCTGAGGCTCTTAACGAGATGATCCCCAATGTAGACACCAACAATTTAGAAACGTCAGTAAATAGACTAAAAAACATATTTACCGAACTTGTAAACAGCTTGGATATACAAGGCAAGTACAAGGCTGTTGTAGATTGGTTGACAGGAGCGTTGGATGCTTTAAGGGGAAAGATAAACGGAGTGTTTGCCGCGGTGGCAACTTTTTTGGGAGGTAAATTAGTAGCTTCAATTTATGGATATTTCAAACAAAGTTGGAGCTATATAGACGACACTGTAAATAGAGTAAAGATAGCTGAAGAACAGAAGTTGTTGGCTGTTAAAAAGCGAGTGCAGGCACAAGAGCTGTATGATAAGACACTGTCAGATTATGAGACGATAAACAATGGGAAGCGGCTCGCATCTGCCCAACAGTTAAGTCGTGCAAAGATAGCGTTAGAAACAGCTGAATTGAAAGAAAAAAAGGCAATAAATGCCTTGAAAGTAGCTTCTGAAAATGCAGCTGCATTGAAGACTTCCGGAATATGGAATAAGTTGTTTATGACCATTAAGGTTGGATTTATAAATGCGGGGAAGGCAATGAAAGCGCTTTTTTTAGCCTCGTTGCCTATGGCTTTGTTGTCCGCATTAAGTGCAGTTGTAGCTTATCTAAAGAATGTATATGATGAAACAAAAAGAGTTAGGAATATTTTCTCTGATTACAAGAAAGAACTTTCCTCTATTGATAGAAGCCCGGAAATAGCGCAACTTCAGGTTTTACAGAAATTATATAGGGAAGCTGCTGGAAATGACAAACTACAGGAACAATACAGAAAAAGAATCGGTCAAATTATTGGAGAGCAGATAAGTAAGGAAAAGGATATAAATTCTATAATAAAGGACCGGATAAGACTACTAGAGGCTACTGCTACTGCTGATTATTTGACTAGGAAGAAAGTAGAAGTACAAGAAACGCAGCAGGGATTGGCGCAGAAAGCGGGAATGTCCACAAAACAATTATCAGAACTTGTTTTGCTAAAATTTCAAGATAGAACCGCATATAATAATCGTATAGATGAATATTACAAAGAGGGAAGGAATGTTTTAAAAATAGAAGCCGCAGCAAAGGAATATCTACAGAATGCCAAGGTATTAGGAGATATAAACAAACGCTTGGAAAATGCGGTAAAATATATTTCTGAAAAAGAAACAAAATCAATTTCGAAAGGAGTGGGAGTAGACACCGGAAAGACGGAACTTCAAAAACAACAAGAAAAATACACCCAATCCCTCAGAGAGCTTAACGCTCGCCGCGAGGTTGAAAAAATGACAATTGACGAATATAATAAAGCCTATGCGGATCTAAATAAGGACGCTCTTATTACCGCAATGTCCTCTACTGATAAGAGTGTAACCAATAGCGGGTTTGTGAAAAAATTGGCTCAGGAATACGGGAAGGCAATGCAGGATATAACAATATCCACATCCTCTGCAATAATGGATAGTATTCAAGAGGAATTAAAGAAAGAAGAATTGAGCGTCGAGGTTGAGGCTACTCCTGTTTTAGGCAAGAGAAATACTACGTTTGATTATAAGAAAACAAATGTAGACATTTTAAGAGAAGAGCTAGATATATGGGATGAATACAAGCAAAAAATACAAGAAGCGGTAAGTACGGGGGCCGAAGGTTTACAGGAAGACTTGAATAATGCAATAAGAAATGTAGATAGTTTATCTGATAAGCTTGAGTTAGCTCAATTAAAGCAGGATATAAAGGACTTATCTAAGGAGCTAAATGATAGCATTTATTCTGGAATAAAGGATATTGCAAGCTCTTCCGATAGAATTGTCAATGCGTTTCAGAACTTAAATGATGTTATGAACGATACAGACGCTTCCGGATGGGAACGAATTATGGCCGTATGGAATGCTATGGTTAATGCAATAGATGGTCTAATGAGTATTGCTAAGACTATCCAAACAATAACAGAGCTAACCAATAAATTGTCTAAAGCAAAAGAATCAGAAGCGGCAATTGACACTGCTACTACTGCTACAAAGGTAACTAACGCTAAGACTGGAGCATTAGCAACAGTTGCCGCTGCAGGGGCAGAAAAGACAGCAGCCACAACAGAGGTAGCGGCTAATACGGCAAAAGGAGCGAGTTCGGCAGGAGCCAGTGCCGCCAAATTACCCTTCCCTTGGAATATAGTGGCCATAGGATCTGCGATTGCAGCCGCTATTGCTGCATTTGCTGTCATTCCTAAATTCGCCAACGGGGGAATTATCGCCGGCGGACCATCCTCGGGAGACAAGATACTTGTAAGGGCTAATGGGGGAGAAATGATGTTGAATCAAAGGCAGCAGTCTAATCTGTTTAAGGCTATTAATTCAGGAAGATTAGGAAGCGGGAACGGATTGCATTCTACTGTGACCACAGGAGTGAGAGCTAAGGACTTAATCTTGGTAATAAACAATGAACTGAAATCACAAGGTAAAAAGACAATATCATGAGTTACGGGCTTATATATACAATGGCTTTTGCTACATTACAAGGAAATAATTGTATTGTAGAGATAGAGAAGGAAGATTACACAGGAGAGGTGACGGAATTAACACCCGGATCAACTCCATTTATCGTAGACATTGCGGATGAGGAGTTTATATATACACCTACTAGATTTTCTACAGCAACGATGGAAATAGTAGGGAGTGATTATTTACGTTCTTTGTTTTCAACTGCATATAAACAGTTTCGTGTTACCTTGAAGAGAAATGGTGTTATCAAATGGTGTGGATATATAAGTCCTGAACTTTATACGCAGGATTATTCGTCAGATATATTCACATTAGAAATGGAGTGCATGTCCGCAATGTCCGTTCTTGAGTATATAGATTACACAACAGAGGCAGAAAGCAAGGGCTTTGTGTCTTTATGGAGGATAATACTGCGTTGTATAGAATTATCAGGAGGGAGATATAATGGGGTATATATTCCACACGTATATGCATCTAGCCAAGAGAGTTATAATGCCGGAGAAAATGTATTACAGTCAATGACTATAAGCGAACAAAATTTTTTCGATGAGGATGGAAAGGCTATGACGCTAAAAGAAGTATTAGAAGAAGTGTGTAAGTTTTTAAACTGGACGTGTGTAGACTGGAAAGGAGAGCTTTATTTTGTAGATATAGATCATAGGGGGAAATATTGGAAGTATGATATTAATTTAAATAATTATGTAGAATGTAGCACAAACGAAGTGATTGTACAAGACGTAGGATTTGCAGGGGCTGATCATTCCTTGGATATACTTCCGGGATACAACAAGGTTGTTATCAAATGTAGTAATTATCCTGCATCAAGCAATTTAGTGGAAGATATTGATTTTGATAAGACAACATTGGTTGCTTCTTCGGTTCAATACAATACTAATTTCAACCCAACAGAATGCTATCGTAAGGAGTATAAAAAATCTACATTGCCAGCTACCAAGTTATTTGATATAAACGGGTCCAATAGGCCGGTAGAGGTAGATATTGATAATTATAAAGATAAGCCGGGGGAATTAAATCTTTTATTAGGATCTAGATTAGTAAGGACTACCATATTTAACCCAAGAGATACAGAAATTTCTGAATATAACTACGAAGAGTCTATTCAGGTTAGATTAAAAAATTCAAAACAAGATTTGACTACAAATGAGCAAACAAAAATGCTCACAATATTTTCATTAAAAAATAATAATCCGGGGATTTATCCATGGGGAGCGTTTTGTATTTCAGGAAGCGTTATGCAGTTTTTCCAAGATGAAGAAATGTCAATGCTAAAGCAAGAAGATACACTTTCGGGGACTATTGGTCTGTTTAGCTTGCGTGTTGGAAAATATTATTTTGTGGGAAATAGAAACGGACAAGGGGTGTGGACTCCAAATGAGCACTTTTTTTCTCTCAATGTTTTAGCAGGAAAGGGCTTTGTAAGAATAGCTAATACAAAAAAACCTGAGATGCCGTATAACGGATTAAATGGTTATATAATGCTTAATAACAATTTAAAAACCGGAGATATAGAATTAAGGGTGTGCGCTCCTGTATCTGATACGGAGGGAGTAAAATATCCTATCGGATATTATTTAAAGGATTTAAAGCTATCATATCAAAAAACCGACGATGAAGCAGCATTAGATTTCAATAACTCTGATAGAATCTATGAAAATGTTCTTAATGAAAAGTATATAAACGCCTTGGATGATATAGAATTTAAGATAAGTTCTTACAATAATGACGGAGCTTGTTATAGCAAGGTGCTACTAAATGACAGTTATCTAACCGATAATATATACAATGTGTTATTAGACAAGAATAAACGTCCGGAAGAGCTATTGATAACTAGGATAATAAATCATTATAGCAAACCACTGACTAAGTTAACACAGATTTTAATGTATAATGAAGATGTCTTCCCATTCACAATAATCAATGATCTATTTATGAAAGATGAGGCTTTTATAAACACTGGAGGAACTATAGATTTTTTAAATGAAAAATTTACATGCATTATGACGCAAGTGTAATATAACCTTCCTGTTCACTATGTTGTTAAAAATAGTAAATTAATCAATTTGCTCCATTTTTAGGCGACATTTTTTCGGTTAGATGTAAATCCATGCATGAATAACTGAAAGATACGTCTTGGAGTAAATTGATGATGAAGGAAGTAAATACCATATCAAAAGCAATACCCTTTAAAGCGCGATCGGGGAATTATTCGGGGGGGGGCACCTCGTATTCCCTAGGTGGAGCTTCTATTGATATATCTACGAAGCTCGACAAAGTAGTTTGGGACAGAAACCTTGAAGAGAGGGTTGACGATAACGGAAAGGAATACTTGTTCTTAACCAAACCGTTGATTACCGCCTACGGAGTAACCATGTACTCAGGTGCAGACGTTCAAGTCCCTTCAATCTACGAAGGTCTCCCAATAGACGGTGTGACAATCCAGTGGGTTGACGGAAAGCTTGTCGCAACAGGTGGAAAGGGTACTGCTAATGGTATAGTGGTTAACGGTAATACTTACACTCCTAATGAGGACGGAATAATCACCTTGCCTAATTATCCGACTTCGCTTGAATGGGGCAACATATCAGGAAAACCCAGCTGGATAGGTAGTACAAAGCCCTCTTACTTATGGGATGAAATTGGAGGTAAACCGTCAGTGTTCCCTACCAATTGGGAGAATGTTTCGGACAAACCCTCATGGATAGGCGCCACCAAACCGACCTATAATTTCAGCGAAATACAGAACAAGCCTACTACTATTGCAGGTTATGGCATCACAGACGCCTACACCAAAAACGACATATCCGGACTATTAGCCGATTACGTAACCAAATCAGGTGCGCAGGACATTACAGGTGTCAAGTCGTTTATAAACGGCTTAAATATCGGTGATATACTTGTGAAGAAGCATTCTGACGGAGTGGTTGAGTTAGACGGTGATTTGATTTTGACAGGTAGTCTTACCATGTTTGCACAAGGCAGTCATACGGCATCAACCATTCTTGATGCGCTTCCGATTGACAATACCACATTATCCAAAGAGGGTGATGTATTAAGCGTAATAGGCGGTGTTGGCGGTGGATCGGTAGACGGGATTATCCTTAACGGCACAACCTATTCCCCTGATGAAACCACGAAGCTTATTACATTGCCTAATTACCCAACCACATTGCCGGCAAGTGACGTGTATTCTTGGGCCAAGCAGCCGAACAAGCCGAGTTATTCGTTTGGTGAGCTGTCATCTCATCCTACTACTCTAAGCGGCTATGGGATTACGGATGCGGTAACAATTGACACACATCAACAAATATACGGATCTAAGGAATTTAGACAGACAGTATTTATTGATACACAGTCTGACGTAAAGCTAATAATGAGGGATGATGATAATCACGCCTTAATTGGAGCAGCTAATAGCAAAGGATCAGTATTATCAAGACTTGGATATTATGGTGATAGGTGGGGAATTGACGGATATAAAATACTTACTACAAATAACTATTCTGCCGAACTGGATAACCGCTACGTCAACAAGGCAGGGGATACGATGACGGGAACATTGCTAATGTCAAATGATTCTGATATTTATGGTAGGTCTTCTGCTAATTCAGGTGCAGCTTATATCATAGGTTATAGAGATGCAAATATTAGTGGTATTGTTATGCACGATATTAGTGCTGCTAACAACACTAAGGCCCTATACATACAGACTAACGGATATGACGCGCCCAGTGACACTGGAGGGTTAGCCATAACAAATGATTGTGTTACAGCATTCGGCTCAGGTGATAATGGTTCTGTATTCAGAGTGCTAAATGAGGATAATGTAAATCTTGGAGCTTTGTTTAACGTTGCAAAAGATGGCACATTAACAAGACTTGGTAATAGGATTTGGGATGAAGGCAACGACGGTTCAGGCTCAGGGCTGGATGCGGATTTGTTGGACGGCAAACATCTTGGTAATGTAGGAGATAGAGTGATGCGTCAAATTGACTTCCCTCATTTCAATGAATTTGGTTCTGCTGATACTAATGTTTATTTAAGAAAGGTATTAGGTTGGTGTTATAATAATGTTAATACAGGCGCATCCGATACTCTATTTGTTGGAGTTGGGCATCCTAATGCATTAGGAAATATGCAAATACAGTTATATTGTGCTGATGGAATAAACAGTGACGGATACCCGAGATACTCATCAGGTGTATTTTTCCCGTTGGGTGGCGCTCCTTATCTTTTCGGTACTAACGATTATAATTATTACCAATATACTTTAGCAACAACTGACGGTAATGTCTATTCCGCCACCAAGCTGCAAACCCCTCGCACAATATTCAGTAAGCCTTTTGACGGCACAGACAATGTAACAGGAGGAGCTAAATTTGTTAATATCTGCATTGAGACCGATAACAACGGAAATGATAGCGGAAGAGGTGGTGAGATAAATGCTTATAACACTCATCTGTATTTACAACATGATTCTCCTAATAACTTAATTTGCTGTGTGGGTGGCGGCAACGTCGGCATAGGCATAGCACCTGAGCACAAGTTAGATGTAAACGGATCGTTTATGGCTCGTGGTATTATGAAATGTATGCAAATTGAAGTATCTAATTACTCGACCCAATATTATGCTGCGTATCGAACATTTAATACCGCTATATCCGGCACAGACCCCGATTATGAATGGTGTTGGTATCACTCTAAGAGCGGGATTACAAGAGGGTTTACGTTATGGAGTTATGATGCAAACGGGACAGTGTATAACGAAGTTGCCTCATTTTCTGCTTATGGTGGAAATAGATTTTATGTTAACGGCAATATTCTTGCTGCTGGCGGAATAACAATGTATTCCGATTTAAGAAAGAAGAATGTCCTGAACAGCATCATCGTACCTCTTGATGTAATGGCAAACGCTGACCTTTTCGATTACACTTTCAAGACAGACGAAAAATGCAAGGTCAGAGCAGGAACGAGTGCCCAGTATTGGAACGTGTTTCTTCCACAGGTGACAGACACAGACAATGAGGGCTTCTTCACAATGAGTTATGATGTGCTTGCAACTACATGTGTACTGTCTATGGCCAAGCATTTCCAAAGATTTTTGATAGAGGATTTTGGCAGACACGAAACAGAGATAGAGAGATTAAAACGTGAGAATGAAGAACTAAAGAACCGCGTTAGCGGACTGGAAAGGAGGGCAGCATAATGGCAATAATACCCGATACCAATATTAACCTGTCAAACAACATCGGTGCGGTGCTGAGGGATGCAGGGGGTGATGTGGTTATAAATAGCCCGGTTACCTATTTTCGCGGACCTGCGAGAATAAACAAGGATGCGAAGTACAAGCCTGTTATCTTAAATGCAAATTTTACAGATAATATTTCTGATTGGTGGAAAGGGTATGACGGGCAATGTGGATATAGCATAAACTGGACTACCGAGGAGGGCTTAGAGCAGTTCCTTTACGATTTGCTGGCAAATGAAAATTACATGTACGATTATCGCCCTATTAGAAATGAGAACAGAGATGTCCCATTGAGATTATCAGACTTCGTTCGATATAACACCGATTGCGGTAATTGGTTAACCCAGCCAGCCGATAAACTTGTGACCATATCCGATAAAGAATATTTTTATGCAACATTATACAATCCGAGCAAGGATATTCCATACAACTTAAATATCACTGATATAAGCGTAAATGGAACGCCATTCAAAGACAGCTATATAGGCGTTATATTATGGAATTATCATAATAATGTATATACAGGATATTGTTCTATAAATACAATAGGACAGATGTATCGTAGCAGTACAGGCTTTATTCAATTCCAAGTAACTGCAAGCGGTGACCTTATGTTTACATCGGGAGTAGGTGAATATTCGTGCGCCTACATCGTATGCTCAAAAAGAAACACATCTTTCAATCCTTTAAATTGGACAGGGACATTTAGTTCGTTGCCTATCAATACATTCAGAATAAATGCTTTTGATTGGGGAATGGTGCACGTCAGAATCCAAGCAGAAATTTACGATAATGGAACTATGTATTCTGAAAACTGGTGGGGATTAAACCAAACACCGGAAGATCAAGAGCTGGGCTATTGCACAGTAACATTATACGGAATTGATACAGATGAAGGTCGCAGGGAAGTACCCTTAAAGGTTACAGAACATGATTATAGAGGAGAAATTATAGCTGCACATTCTCAAGAAGAATATGAATTAAGAATAGGATACTCTATGCCTACCAGCGAGATACCCGATTTCTCCCATTACAACGATTTCATAGTGGAAATGGAAAGCTCTAATCCCGTATTAGGGAAAACAAGATATTCAGTAATGTGGACATAATAACCAATAATATGAAACAATTCAAATCATTATCAGACAAGCGGCTTATCATTGAAGCTGAGGTAAACGGAAAGAAAGGCTTCTTCCTTATTGATACAGGTGCGAGTGTTGGGCTTATTGCCGAGGACAAGGTAAAGAAGTTCGACATCGTGAGAGGACGCAAATACCCCGGCTCTCTTGTTGGTGCTGGCGGTGAAATGGAAGATGTGTATTACTGCAATACGCTTGTGCGGTTTGGCGGGAAAGATATTCCGCAGTTCCTCATTACCGACATATCAGGCGTGAGGAACAGCATAGAGCGTGAGACCGGGATAGAGATACTGGGAATCATCGGCCTTTCCCAAATGAAAATCGCATCGATGCAAGTTGATGCAAATGACAATATGATAATAGTAGAATAGTAAACCAATAAAAACAAAAGTTATGAGTACATCAACAACCGCTACTGAAAAAGTGGCTTATGAAAAGTTAGTGAGAGCAACAGTAAGAGTAAATAACTCCGTAGACGAATCTAAGGTCTATGACATTGAAGCGGATGCCGAGATAAACAACGGCATTGTAGGTAATATCAATTCAGGCACAGTGAAGAAAGACGGCTCACAGGTGGCTACTTTCAACAGTTACGGCAACGAGAACCTGAGCATCAACCATAACGTGGGAGACAAGCAGGAGCAGTGCAACATCACCGCGGCCGTCAATACCTTTATTGCCGACACGAAAGCCAAGATAGCTACCGCACAGCCTGTTTCATTGTAATTGTACAACATTAAAAGAATAATAAAATGAGCGAAAATAAAAAATCAAAAAAGGAAATGACAACGAATACCGTCCTGTCGGTATATAAGCTCCTTAATGATAGCAAACTTACCAAAATGGAAGATAAGGATAAGTTCATTGTGATTAAGGCGGTAAGAAAGCTCAAACCTATTGCGGCCGACTTTGACGATTTTCAGAAAGACGCGCAGGAAAAACTAAAGGGGGAAAACTTCGAGGAGATGCAGAAGAAAGCCCAGCAATGGCAAAAGGACGGCGATAAAACCACTTTGGCAGAAGATGAGCGTAGGGAAATCAACAAGTTCTTCAACGAATACTACAAGAAGTTGGAAGAGTGCCTGAAAGAAGAAACGGAAAGAAAGCATGAATTGGAGTATGAAAAACTATCAGAAGATGCTTTCGGTAAATTCATCTCCAGCAATGACTTCAAGGTAGATGATATAATCAAAATCCAAGAAGTAATGGTTCAGTAATCAGGAAGGGGTTGTGTCATGAAAAAGGTAAAGGTTGATTTGTTAGTTGTTGGTAATCTATTGGTTATCAATAGCTTGCGGGGAGGGGGTAAAATCCTCTAATTGGAATTGTTATGCATATGAAAGCCTATATGAAGCGGACAGGGTCGTACATGGAGACTACGAGATTGACGGTAGCAGTGATATGTCTATTGCTGTTACTGGTGGTATCACCATTATACGGAAGGAGGTATGATATGGCTATTGTACCTAATACCGATGTCGATTTAAGTTCCGAAGTAGGTGCGGTGCTGAGGGATGCAGGAGGCAGTGTTAATATCAATTATGCGCCAAGTTACTTTACCGCGGATGCAAGAATTAATAAGTTTTCAAAGCGCAAACCTGTTCGATATAGGAAAGATTTTGGAATGTCCGATTCCGATTTTAATGATGCTCGATACGGTATTTATGTGGTAAGGGTAGACACTTCCAACATAGGTGGTGACATATCTTGGGGGTACAATATACCGAGAGGAGGAGCGGCCGAGCCTTATAGACTGGAGGATTTCAGAGGTTATAACAGCGCTGCTATATCCCCGGTAAGAACTGGATTCCCGGCAGAGCTAAGCATAGATGAACCTGATAGATACAATTATGTGACATTGGATATAGATGATGACTTTGATTTACCTGAAGGAAATATCAGGGTGAAAGACGTACATTCCGATGAACTTAGTTGGTATCCGGGAATAATGGCCTTGAACAGGACGAGAAATCAATCTGCATACAGGACGTCCGCCACAACCTTACAATACTTTTCGTCAGACACATTAAGCGTTCCACTTCTTCCAAGCTGGAAAGAAGGTGATACAATAGACATGTACACCATACTTTCTCCTAACATGTACACAGGCGGAAATGAATCCGCTCCTCCTCCGTCAGGAGCTGAATATTACTTAGCTCCTGATTCTAATTCCGGATACGGGAGGGCGGCGCTTAAAAGCACCTACAATCCTACGCTTCAATATGAGCTGGTTGGCTATCCAAAGGTACTATATACAGAAACTGTGAATTACGATGAGCCTGCTTGGCTTGTATATGATGTTAGCGGATATATAAAGAACAATGGCAATGTAACCCACAATGTAGAGATAACGGCTTATATTGAAAATTATAGCGAGGGAGACAGTGATTATTTCGGCCCGGTTACAACTGGAGCACAGCCGGGAGAAACTAAATCATTCGGAATGTCAGGCAGTTTCTATTCACCAAGAATGGAATATACGCAATTCCTATTTGTCAGTTTGACTATTGTTGTCAATGGTAAGGCGGGCGTGTTGTTTAGCCGATATCAAAACATGGATACAGGCGAATGGGTAGATAATCCTTAGTAATAATAACCCCCGCTCCACTCTCACGAGCCAAACGGGGATGCAGTAGTTAGTTCTGATACTATGAATGATACAAATATATAAATAATTTCAAACAAGAAAAAGAAATGGAGCAGATTAACGAAAAAGTATGTGGATAAAAAACCCGCCATGTTCTCACGAATAAGGCGGGCAAGGCAGACCATTTAATACGAACAGTAATCTTGATACTTAAGTCTGCCTGATTAATAAAATTTACGCTTACAGTTTGTACGTACACAAAGATAGGAAGAATTTTAAACATAACGATAAAATGAAAGAAAACATTATTACCCAAAGCATACCGGGTGGATTTGCGATGATAGCAAGCAGCTTTATTGTACGGTCATTGGAACACATGATACCTTGGCTGATAGTATCATTTGCAGTTATTATCTGCGATTTGGCGTTTGGAGTTAGGAAGAGTTTATTGATGAATGAGGAAGTACGTTTCTCCGGAGCCATACGCCGTACTATGGGTAAAATGGTAACTTACTTTGCCTTTGTCTGCATGGTTGTGATGATAAACATTGCTTCCGGGGACAAGTGGAACATTGATATATATTCCTGTCTCTTTGTGTGCTTTATAGAGTTTTGTTCTATTATAAGCAACATATTAAAGCCTAAGGGGTATGATTTCAACATATTAAAGGCTTTGGGCATATTCTGCAAAAAGGTTTTTAATGTTGATAAGGAAGATGTTAGTGAGATAATAACGAAAGATAAGGAGGAAAAGAAATGAATATTAAAGATTACTTCGACATTCAGGAACTTGTATGCCGACACGTGTACGAGAAGTTCGGTGATAACGCTTGGCAGTTCTTCGATAACCGCCTGTTAGAAACACTGCTTGTTATCAGGGAGAAACTTGGCAAGCCTATCTATGTGAATAATTGGCAGGTAGGCGGTAATCTGACACAACGAGGGTTAAGATGCAATGTCTGCCAGCTTGTTGCAGAAAAAACAAGGCTTGAGAAAGTGTACGTATCGGCACACATACAAGGTACGGGCATTGATTTCGATGTAAAGGACATGACGGATCTTGAGGTCCGCAACTGGATTAAGGCAAACCAAATATTTCTTCCTTATCCCATAAGACTGGAGCAGGATGTTACGTGGGTGCATCTTGATATGCGTAATGACGGAACAAAGGGTAAAGTCATATATTTCAAAGGATAATGCCATGAAAGAACTAAGAAAGCTATTGTTTTGGGCGTCTGTTGGATTGCTGGCTATGCTGCTGGTGTTCGTGTTTGCTTCGTGTAAGTCTCCGCAGCCTACCTTGTCTGTTAATAGAGAAGTTAAGGATAATACCGAAGAGCAAGTTTCTAAAGTAAGCACAGACAGCCTTACCGCATCAATCAGCAGAGATGTAAAACGGCTATACGACAAAGTAAGCGATTTGGAGATTGAGAGCAAAAAAACAAAATGGTCCGCTCCTGATTCAACAGGTAGGCAATTCCCGACTGAAACCACTGAAACAACCGCTCGCAATAAGATCCATGAAAAGGAACAGGTTGATAAAAGTTTTAAGGTAGAGATTCAACGCATGCTGCTATTTATAGAGGAATTGAACCGGAAGATAGATGTATTGTCTAAAGAGAACATTGTAGAAACTCCTAAATTGACAAAATGGCAAAAGCTAAAAATGAACATCGGCGGATTCGCAATTACCTTATCAGCAATATTCATTTGGACTATTATTCTTTGGCTTGCCATAAGGATAAAAAAGAAATAAGTGTAGAAGTTGGCTTTAGCTGACGCTCTTTCGGGGCTTAGAGTAGAAAGAAAGCCCTAACCCGTACTGACTACCAATCCGCAACGGGCAAACATCACGAGGACTGTTTAAGGGCTTTCATTAGCTATTAACGGTTTTCGTGATGTTTTGTTTTTGTATAACCCTAATATTTTTTTTGAAATGGAGAAATTAAAAAGAATTTACGAGAAAGCGGAAAAGGCAGTCTGTGAGATTGCGGACATTGAATTAGACAAGTTCCTTACCTCGCATGAGGAGAAGTACGTAGACGCCCGGTCCATCCTTGTAGACTGGCTTATAAGGGCCGGATTCACAGAGAAGATGATAGAGAAGTATTCAGGCATGAGCCAGCAGCGTATTAACTCGTTAAAGAACGGCTTTATTCGCAGAAAGCAGAAAATGAGTGTTGATTTGTTCTTACAAGAAACAAACAAGCAACTTACAAACAGCTTACAAATAACTATTTGATTAACAAACGACTTATCCTGTCCTTTGCTGTGCAGTCAATAGTGGCTGTAATTCCAAAAATAGTTATTATGGAAGCAGAAGTAAAACAAATTATCAAGGAAAAGGAGTATGTTCACGATGAAAATCGTAAGGAATATGCTTCAAAAGGAGTTGGTAATGCAGCACTCGCAACAGGTATCATAGGTACTGCATTGGGCGCAGCCGCCATTTGGGGCCGCGGTCGTGGTGGTTTCGGGTTCGGTGGCAATATGCCTGAGAACGTAAACATCAACACAGTAAGTGATGCTATCGCAGGGCGTAACGGTGCGGCTCCTACCGCGTTCGGTGCTTATTCACATTCATGTGAAGCCCAGTTGGCGCTTACTAACGAGATGTGGGGCTTGAAGATGAACACTCTGAATCTGATGTACCAGCATCGTGATACGGATGTCGCTGAAAAGTTCGGTTTGTGGAAGTCACAGGTAGACGGAGACTTCGGGCTGTACAAGTCCATGCGTGACCTCTATGATGTTCAGACAGACAAGTTGAATAACGCAGCATTTAGCTTGTATAAGGGCCAGCGTGACGGATTCGACGAGCTTAACGCCCGTATCAGCGGACTTGAAAAAGAAGTTGCAGTAGGTGCTGCTATCCGTCCTTACCAAGACAAGCTTATCATGTGTGAGATCGACAAGGCGTTCACTGCGTCTATCAACCATACAGATAGACTTGACTGTCGCAACATCAAGGGTGTCGTAACTTTGCCGAGCACTCCTACTGTGACCGGGTTTCCCAGTCAGAGATGTGGTTGTTGCCCCGGCAGCAATCCGGCTCCCACAGCCTAAAAAGCCAAAGCGCAAGACCAAGCGCAAAAAGTAAACGGTCAGTGGAGGGTATGCCTACGGGCATGCTTTCCACTTTCCAATTATCAACCACTGACTAATGAAATTATGAACAATATATTCTTAAATGACCCTATATTGGGCGGTAGTAGCTTTGATTCCAAGATAGCGGAATTGCAACAGGCCCAGCAGCAAGTAGAGATGCAGAAAAGGATGTATGAGCAACAAATAGCCCAACAGCCTACACAACAAAATAAAAGCCAATCTCCTGTATGGGATGAAGTGGATGCTCTATGGGACGGAATGACGGAAAAAGAACGTGAGATTATTGCTTCCGCAGAGGAATTTCAGGAAAGCAGTAATCATATTACCATGATATTGAATGAACAATACATGGCAATGATGCGTCCAGTAGTTGAACAGAGCCAAGCCGGAAAGGATGCGCTTGACAATCACCTTACCCTATTGAAGCGGTTAAGGAAATCAGCGCAAAAGGAAGCTGATGCCGAACTGGACGATTTCAAAGAATACAAAGAAAAGTATTCAGACATGCCTTATACTGAATATAAGAAAATGAAAAGTGAACAATCTAAGAAAGGGGCGAAGAAATGAAAGCAACTGACATAAATAAATTCAAGGGAGATTTTAAAGCCGCCATTCAAGAATGGGTTGAATATAGGATAGACGAGCTTTTTCCTAATAAGCCGCAAACAAAGGTGTTGCTGAAACGGGGTTTGAATAATTATCTTTCAAAGGCTGACGGAAAGCTAAACGGCATGATAGACAACTCCCTGCTGTTCATTACGGACGAGAACGGAACAATAGATACGGATGTTGCTATTGATATGTTCGTTGACATGTTCAAGGAAATGGATATTCAAGAATACAAAATAGGCATGATACCGATAACCGTAGGAAAAGGCGAGATTGTGGCTGAACTTCCTCACAACCCGTTGCTTGATATGGTAGTGGGAAACCTCGGAAAGGTGAAGATCACTTCCGCTGATTTTCTTGAATTAAAGGAATTGTTTACAACATAGTTTGTTTATGCGTAACATGATAGACATATTAATAGACCAAGCAGACGGCATGATGTACTATGACTTCTGCCGCCTGTTCAGGGTTCTTCAATGGAACGTTTAGAGCGCTTCGAGCGTTTTGTTGATTGGATTGTGCCGCTTGCTGTGTTGGCAAGGGTGGTTTCTTTATGTGTATAACTTGTTTTGCTCTTTCGATTTTAATTATCATATTTGCATAATGTTTATTTTATAGTCCGTTTTGGAGTTAGTTTTTAGCGTTTTGTTTTACTAATGATTTACAACGGATGTTTTTGGCTGAATAAACTGTTTGATTATTAATATGTTATGTGTAAAGTTTCTAATATTCCTATATTTGGGGAGCAAATAAGACTTTATCAGATGAACTATGGCAGAAGACCTGTGTATCAGTAATGGCAGCAAGGAAGAAAAGTATCGTACGTTGCTTCCGCAAATTAAGTGTTTGATTGCAGATGAGAATGACCTTATTGCCAATCTTGCCAACGTTGCAGCAGCGCTGAAGGAGACTTTCGGTTTCTTCTGGGTAGGATTTTATCTGGTAAAAGGTGAGGAGTTGGTACTTGCTCCTTTTCAAGGTCCGGTGGCTTGTACGCGGATAAAGAAAGGACGGGGCGTATGCGGAAAAGCATGGGAAAGAGCTGAAACATTGGTTGTGCCGGATGTGGATGCTTTTCCGGGGCATATTGCGTGTAGCTCTTTGTCGCGTTCGGAGATTGTGGTTCCGCTTCTTCGGACAGGTGGGGAAGTATGGGGTGTGCTGGATGTGGACTGCGAAAGTTTGAATGGTTTTGATGATGTGGATGCCTATTTTTTGCGTGAGTTGTGCTCTTGTTTGTAAAGCGTGTATCAGGAAATAAGGAATTTATATTGGCAAAATAGTGAAATGACATGGTGAAGAAGTTGGTAGTTTTTTTGTTTGTAGTATGTATGGGAGTCGGTTCCTTGTCAGCGCAACTGGCAAAGACTTGTTTTACTAATATGCCCGACTCTTTGAGTCCGCTGCTTACAGCGGTGAATCGTGCAGACTTCATCGACTTTCTGGAGAGTAAGATGAAAGCGGAAGTCACGAATCGCTTTGGCGGCAAATCGGAAATGACGGAGCTTACTTCCGACTATATCTGTGTGCAGGTAACACCCCGGAGTTCCTGGCAAATGAAACTTCTGGCAGTGAATGATAGCACCCGGCTCATCTGTACTGTCTCCACTGTGTGCGCCCCTGTTTGTGACAGTCATATTAATTTCTATACTACCGACTGGAAAGAATTGCCATCTACATCTTATCTGCCATCAGTGCCCGATATGGACAACTTCATTGCACCCGCTTCTGATACGGCAGATGTATATCGGTATCAAGATGCCCGCCTTCAGGCTGATATGCTTTTGATGAAAGCGGATCTTTCGAGTAAGGATGCCACACTGACCTTTACTTTCACTACTCCTGACTATATGGAAAAAGAAGCGGCAGAAAAACTAAAACCGTTTCTCCGCCGCCCTGTAAGTTATGTTTGGAAAGAAGGAAAATTCGTTCTTGCTGAATAAGCGCTTGCCGACTGGTGTCTTATTTCACTTTTATCTTGTCAAATCCTTCTCCATATACTCCGATCACTTGACTCTGTGATACAAAAGCATTCGGGTCTATGTCTTTTATCAACCGGAAGATGATGGTCGACTCGCGTTTCTTGGCAAGGACAAACAGCATTTTGATCTCCTTGCCGGTGTAGAATCCGGAAGCGTTGATAACTGTGGCGCCCCGGTGGGGATATACATTGATATGTTTGGCTATCTCTTCATACTTTTCGCTGATGATGAAGAACTGTACGGACTGGCGTGCGCTGTTCACTACCTGATCCAATACGAAACTGCAAATGTACAGGGTGACGTAGCCGTATACTACTTTCTCCCAGTCTTTCAGTACAAAATAGCTGGAGGAGATAATGATGAGATCGCAAATCAGCATTACCCGCCCCAATGTGATGTCTCTATATTTATTGATGATAGCGGCGATAATATCTGTTCCGCCCGTACTTCCATTGGAAGAGAAAGCGATGCCGATACCGCCTCCGCAAAAAGATGCGCCGATGACACATGCCATGAAAGGCTGGTCGTGCAGCAGTTGGACATTGGCTGTCAGTTGTTGAATGATGGACAGAAAGGAGGTCAAGGTAAAGACGGCAAAGATTGTCTTAATGCTGAATTTCCATCCTAAAATGCGGATAGCGAGCAGTAGCAATATAAAATTAATACCGAAATAAACATATTGTACCGGTAATCCCGTTGCGAAATATACCAGTGAGGCAATACCCGGTACTCCACCTGTGGTAATGTCGTTGGGAAGCAGGAAAACTGTCCACCCTATACCGTACATAACCATGCCTAAAGCAATCATTAGATAATCCCGCATTTCGCGGAAAATGTTTTGTCGGGAAGGAATGTTCACATTCATTGTAGTTTGCAGCTAAATTTGCGGCAAAGATAGATATTTTCTTAATTTCAAGAGATAATGCTGCCGGGTATTATTGAAGCTGGATGAATAAAATTTTAAACCATAGCCAAATCGGAAGTGCCTAAAAACAAAAATCTACGGGGGATAAATCACTTTGTATGTAAATTATGAGAGGTGGCAATGTGGCTGAAAAGCCGATGAATAAAGGAATTGACGATGATTTAAGGGTAAAACACAAACCAAATCGAATCGTGTGATTTGGTTTACATTGGATGACATTTATATTACTTTTAAACGGTATAAATGGGGACTTCTTTTACATAAACGTTACATTTAAACAGTATAGAGGCTGAATTGGTGCTTTTCGAGGCGCAATTCAGCCTTTTTCGTGCGGTTTGTGGAGATTACTCTTGGGTACTACGAATAAGGTGAGACTGCTTGATAATGGCTCTACGGGTTATTTTAACGCCACCATCAACGAGGCCGGCATGAAGCAAAGAGTTCTTTTTGATACCTATTTGAGCGTCATTTAGGACGGTGTAGATGGCGCTTATGCTACCGAAATAATAGTCCTTCTTCTCGAAAATGAGATGTACGTGAATTACCTTAGTCATAAATTCATTATTTAGAGGTTTCTTTCTACAAAGATATTCTAAATAATTATTATATAGAACTATTTTAGTAGAAAAAATATACTGTTTAAAGTGTTTAGAAAAAGCGAGTATCTATTCAATAAAATTAGGGTAAGCAGTAACAATCATAAGAGGAAATGATAGAGTGTCGAAATGTTAAATAGTGAAATGGACTTACCAATGGACTTACAGAAAGGACTTACGATTTTGTCTATATAGTTTACTTGACAAACAAATGGACTTACGATTTTAACTATAAAAGAAATATGTTTTATATGCGATGTTTCTCTTTAGTAAGTGTTTTTAGACGTTTAAATAAACATTTATAGGGGGATAGTATAGTTATTTTGGTAAGTGATACAGTTATACATCTTTTATAAGTGATTGATTTTTAGTAGGTATTTATGAAATAAATGCTATTTTAGCGTCATAAACGTGTGCGCGTCATAAATAATTGGCAGTATAGCTCAGTTGGTAGAGCGCAGATATGCATACGTGATGATATATGTGTGCAGCTCTTTAGTCACAAGCTCGAGTCTTGTTGCTGCCACAATGATTTTTGAAGGTAGAGACGAACGTTCCCACTATTCAGCACTCCGTCTGAGGGAATTAAACGTACGGAGATTTTAAGGTTATTGATTGTTGATGGAAACGCTCCCGGTGATTGTGCCGGGAGCTATTAAATGAATTATTATGGGACATTACAAAACGGGAAGCAATTCCATTGAAAAACTGGTTGTTCAAATTGGTCCAAAAGGTACATGTGAGCGTCTATCAGGCTACATTTCTGACATTTGTAAATCGGCTCCTTCCTCTAAAGAGGTAGATGAGATAATTAATCTACTTCTTTGTCTAAAGAATGATGTCTTGGAAGGTCGGTTTAATCCAGCAATAAAAAAAGAGAGATAATCCTCTCTTTTTTATTGCTGAATATCAAAATCTAATTGGCTAATTCCTTTAATATCTTTATAAATACCACAGCAGTTAAATCTCTTAATGAATTTACCCAATTCGCTGACGGGTATTGCTTGCTTTACTTTTTGGACTTTTATTCCTTTATCGGGAATACTGTCTATAACATCTTGCATTGTACTTCCATATTCCGGACTTGCGATTAAAACATAGAAACTTACGGTGTCTAAAGAACATTCACCTTTGATTTCTCCGAATTCAAATCCAGTACCTACTATTACTCCTTTAGGAAAGCCTAATGATTTCAACCGGGTAAAGAATTGGTCTTGGAAATCAATTGATACATTACCTTTATAATCCCCATACTTAGAATTTACAATTTCTATTAGTGTACTCATATTATTGTTATTTAAACAGTTATTAATTATCATTTAAAAGTCTCCGCAAATACTACTTTACATTGATGGCACGCAACAATTGCTGTATCTGTACCATTTGTCCTTTCATCACATCCATATCATCTTCCAACTGATTAACCTTGTCGTAATATGTTTCGTTTAGATTCGGCATTTTAGCACTGAAGTACCATTCCGCATGGAGTATGGTGTTTATTTCCTGAGCTTCTAAATTAAAATTGGGATAATTGATTTTATCTACATTATCTGACATGCAAACGAGGAACCCATGTTGGCGAAATCTGTTTTTGATGCGTTTGATATATGAACGCCCATCAGTGTCACTGATAACATAAATGTGCTGGTCAGGCATGTCCTGCCATTCAGAACGGTCAAGCAATCTCACGATAACGTAGGAACTATCCAATAATGTAGGAGACATACTTTCTCCTTTGATGCGGACGCAAAAATACTTTTCGCTATTGTGCACCATGGATGAAGGCATCTTTATAGTGTCTACTACTTCTAAATAGTCCGGATTGTCGCAACCAGAGCAACCTGCGGCAACAGAGATATCCACTAATGGGATTGAAACAAAATCATCATTACTAAATGAACTTATAGACTTAGAGCTTGGGGCATTAATAGTAATAGGTAAAGTTTCATTGCGTAACATACTACCCTCACCGGTGAGAAGCCATAGGGGGTTTATATCTCGAAAATTGTCGATGATTTTAAGAATCATGCCTTCACCCATATCTGCATTTCGCTTTTTCTGTGCACTGAGATAGCCATTGGATAGACCAATTTCCTTTTCTATAGCTGTTGGTTTTAGACTTTTTTCGGCTAAATACTCATAAAATCTATCAATTGCCTTCATTTTATCGAAAATAATCGGTTAATAATTTGTGCAAATCGAAAATAGTCGATAGATTTGCATCGTGTTCAAGCAGAACAGCCCCAAAGATAAGAATTATTTTAATCAGAATTTAGATATGGAGAATAAAATCAGAAAGAAGATTGAACTGAGTGCTTCAGGCAAAGAGAAACTTGCCCGGATGTTCAATGTGACACATCGCAGTGTGTGTTATGCGCTTGATTTTAAACGTAACAGCGTGCAGGCTGCAAAAATTAGGGAAGCTGCTCTAATTAATGGTGGTAAGTTGGTAGAGATTATTGATGTGACAGACTCTGCCAAACGTACGGTGAAAGTGTTGGACTCTCATGGAAATGTGAAAGCAGTAATAACAGACGATTCGATAACTTTATAATTATGAAAACCTGGAGAACAATTCAAAAGATTGCCGTAGCTGTAGGCATGTCCTACGGTCTATGGTTGGGAACAAATGTGGACGCAACAGATGCGGACAGCCGCAATGCGTTTGTAATTATCGCGTTATCGGTTATTGTGGCGATATCGCTTTATATGCCGGATAAGACGGATACCGCAACTGTTTAGGAACTGTTTGTTCAGCAAGTCCGGAGTTTCCCTTATCATGCGGAAGTAGCCGGCTCCCCGGTTCGACGCCGGGGCTTGCACAAATAAAAGAGAAAAGTTTCTGATTATGGAAATGTACGGTAAGAATATATGTGTCAGCTATAGAGAACTTGTAGAAAGTGGCATCATCAGTAAATCTGCTTATGACAAATATGTCAATCAGGGTAAACTGACGGTAGCTCGTCGAGGCGCAAGGAATCGGGAAGCATTAATCTATTATGATACTATGTATCCACCCATTCGTGTGGCTTACGATACCAAGAATCCCGAAGCTAAAGAACATCTCCGAAAACAACTCAAAAAAGTACAAACCAACCCTATGAATATCCGCCTGAAAAGTGATGACAAGGCTGTGGAATTCTACAAGACCTATACTCCCAAGATTTCCATAGATCGTCAGAAGGAATATGTGCTCAACGCCAAAGTGATGAATGCCATGATAGTACAGGAAACGGGACTACAAAACAAACACAGCGAATATGGCTATACCCACAAAAGCCTTGTACGCAATACTGTCATTTCCTTATGTGAAGAACTCCGCAGGTCTTTCAACCATACGCTACCGAAAAGCGAATCCCGGCTGATGGAAAAGTTCAGGGACTACAAGATGCGGGGTTATGTGGCGCTGGTAAGCGGTACTACCGGTAACCAGAGCGCCCGCAAGATTGGTCCTCGTGAGGGACGTATCCTGCTACGGTTGAAGCGGAGCAAGTTTCCGGTATATACAGACATGCAGATATTCGATGAGTTCAACCGTATTGTAGCAGAACACAATACGCGTATTACTCGTGAAGCAGACAGACTGAAACTAATAGAATCTCCCCAGACAGTCATCAACTATCTTTATAAGACCGGTATCAAACTGTGGTGGTATGGCGTGGTGCATGGTGAAATCGCCTTCAAGAACGAGTTCATGCCGCAATTTAACACAAAACTTCCGCAGATGCCCAATACATTATGGTATGGTGACGGTACGAAACTGAACCTCTATTACAAGGACTACGACAAGAAAAATAAACGCATGGTGGCACGCACCATTGATGTGTACGAGGTGATGGATGCCTGCTCGGAAATGTTCCTGGGCTACTCCTTCGGTGCGGAGAACTTCCTCACACAATATGAGGCCTACCGTATGGCGCTGGAAACGTGGAAGGTCAAACCTTATGAGATAGTCACCGATAACCAGGGCGGACACAAGAAGCCGGAAGCACAGGCCTTTTTCAAGAAGATATGCCACCTGCACAAGACCACCATGCCTCACAACGGCCAGAGTAAGACCATCGAAAGCGCTTTCGGACGTTTCCAGCAGCAGGTGATGCACAAGCTCTACAACTATACCGGTCAAAACGTGACCGCCACCAAAGAGAGCAGTCATGTCAACATCGATCTGATAATGAAAAACATCTCGCAACTCCCTACTCTGGAAGAGATGAAAGAGCAATATCTGAAATGCCGTCATGAATGGAACAGTATGCCGCATCCCACCAGTGAGACGGGGATGACCCGTATGGAAATGTACACGACCCTCAACAGCCCGAAAGCCGAACAGCTGGACGAATACGAGGTGCAGGAACTCTTCAAGCTCCTCAGTAAGGACAGCGTGAAGTACGGCAAGCAGGGATTCGTATTCAGCCGTAACAACAAGGAGTACCATTACATGGTATACGATGAATTCGGACAGGTGGATATGGGTTTCCACATGCAGAATGTGGGTGTCAGTTTCCGCTACAAGTACGATCCCATGGACATGACCTCCGTAGAACTTTGGGAAGTCTGTGCGGGCGACAGGCTGAAGTATGCTGCTACTGCCACCCCGAAAGTCGTCTTCCATCGTGCTACCGCAGAACGCAGTACGGAGGAGAGCGAACGGCTCTACGCCCAGATACGCGCCCAAAAGCGTGCTCTTGCCGGGCACTATATCGCCTGCGAGGAACTGTTGCTTGAGGAGAGCATGGGAGAAGCCTACACCAAGCTTGTGATGCCCCTTCCGGTGGGTGAATCACAGAAGAGCATGGAGCGGCAGCGTGAACAGTACGCCAACGAGGAGCTGAAAGCTCCGGTTGCCTATCCTGAAGGTGTCGGACCGGGAACTTATGAAGCCGAACCGGAGGAAGAACCTGCGGGCATCGCCTCTCCGGGTGAATACACCAAGCAGGTTTCCGGCATGACTGAAGCTGAAATGTACCTGTCGTTCCTCAGCGATAATTAACCAGTATTCAATAATCAATTAAATACCATTCAAAAATGAAAGAACTCAGTAAACAAGACAAGGACGCCATACGTGACGCACTGTTGGAATATTGCGGCAACTATCCCAGCCAGAATCGTGCCAGCGAAAGCCTGAACGGTGTCAGTGCCGCAACCGTATCACAAATCTGCAATCAGAAGTACACCAGTATCAGTGATGACATGTTCAGCCGTATAGCCGCACAGATCGGTTTCAGTATGGACCGTTGGACATTGACTGAAAGCAATGCTTTCCAGCGGATCACTTTCGCGATGTCAGACGCACAGGCCTACAAGAATACCACCTGGGTAGTGGGTGATGCAGGCTGCGGCAAGACGACCGCCGCCATCGAGTACCGCCGCACACACCGCAATGTGTTCTATATCCTTTGCTCTGAAGATATGAAAAAGAGCGATTTCGTTCGGGAAATCGCCAAACAGGTCGGCGCTCCGGTGGACGGGACCAACCTGCGTGACATTCTGGAATATGCCATTTCCATGATAGCCTTTCTTCAAAATCCGCTTATCATTTTTGATGAAGGAGACAAACTGACGGACAGTGTATTTTCCTACTTCATCAGCATATACAACCGCCTGGAGAATAAAGCGGGGATCATCTTTCTTTCCACCGACTACATCAAGCGCCGGGTGGAAAATGGCCTGCGCTATAACAAGAAAGGTTACAAGGAGATAAACAGCCGTATCGGCCGCAAGTTCTTTGATGTGAGTGCCGCAACGGAACAGGATGTGTATGCCATCTGCCAGGCCAACGGGCTGACAGAGCCGACCGAAATAAAGCGTGTACTGCGTGAGGCACAACAGGGGGAATATGACCTTCGCCGGGTGAAACGGGTCGTACATGCCTGCAAGCGCATATTGGAAGCCAGACGGATGAAAGGAGGTACGGAACAATGAGTGAAGCGGTGAATGATGCCAGAACCTTTGCGCGTAATGCCAAAGGGGTACGTGAACTGCTGTCCATGAAATTTGATACGCTCCCATTCGAAGGTGAATGGTACGATGCTTTCGGTACTCCTGAAAGCCGCGGGGTATGGATAGTCTGGGGAAAGTCAGGCAGCGGGAAAACCTCTTTTGTAATGAAACTCTGCAAGGAATTGTGCAAATATGGTCGTGTAGTTTACAACAGTCTGGAGGAAGGCATCAGCCTGACCATGCAGAATACCGTACGACGCAGTAACATGCTGGAGACCAACCGCCGTTTTCTGCTGGTCTGTGAATCGATGGACGAGCTCAGTCTGCGCCTGAAACGCCAGAAATCACCGGACTTTGTTGTAATAGACAGTTTCCAATATACGTACATGAGCTTCCCTCAGTTCCTTAAATTCAAAGAACAGCACAGAAACAAACTGCTTATCTTCATCAGCCATGCCAGCGGTCAGAATCCGGACGGGCGTACAGCCAAGAAGGTTTTGTACAACGCCTCACTGAAAATCTATGTAGAAGGCAAACGTGCTTTTTCCCATGGCCGTTTCATAGGCCCGAAAGGATACTATGATATCTGGCCGGAAGAAGCGGAAATTTATTTCGGAGAAAAACCGATTTTGAATGATGAGAACGAATAAAGACAAATCGATCAGTGTCCAGCAGCTCAAAGCCCTGCACGCCACTTTCCACCGCATCGGTATGGATGACGATGCCAGGCATGGATGCATCTATGAATTCACTTCCGGACGTACGGCAAGCAGCCGGGAACTGACGATGCACGAGGCGCGGCAACTGCTGGAAAGGTTGAACCCGCCGGATGAAAAGGTAAGGGCAATGCAACTGGCGGAAGCGAAAGGCGTGTTCCGCGATATTTATCGCCTGTCGTTCCTGATCCCACAGCTGAACCAGGGTTTCACCAGTGACAGTGAAGATGAATACCGGATGAACGTTGCGAAGCTCAACATGTGGGCGAGGAAATACAGCAAGGCACGCAAGGATGTTACCGCCATGAAACTGTGGGAGTTACAGGATACCAAGAAGCAGCTGGAAGCTTGGATGCGGCGTGAGGAAAAGAAACAGAAAAATGAAACAATATGAGAACGAAAAATGAAATCAACCAGGCTGTGGCAATATTGACTCGTAAAGCCGACCGGCCCAGTCTCGTACAGGCCGAGGTATTGCAGGGCAGCATGACCGAACAACAGGTATTCCAGAAATACGTTATGGAAGTTGCAGAAGAGAATCGTGACGAGGTGGTTTTCTTCGCCGCCCGCGATGCCGCCCGATTTTCTGCCGGACATATCGGCCTGGAAGAACTGATACCGGATGTACAAAGTATGACAGCGGCGGACTTTGCCGCCACCGGAGCATTGGGTGTAGTAGACGAAGAGAGTGATACGATAATGCTCTCACGCAAAGAGTTCAACCGTTTATTGGCTCGCATCGAACGCCTTGAACATTGGACAGGTTTACGCCGTAAAGCTGCTCCCGGTGATTGTACTCCTCTTCCATTGCCCGAGGATGCCGATATGGATGACTTGATGAAACAGAACGAGGCCTGCCGTTACCTCTCATGCGGCAAGAATACAATCAAGGGCTATGCCTCCCGCGGACTGGTACACAGTTATAAAAAAGGAAAGTTCACTTATTACAGCCGCCGGGAGTTGGATAAGAAAATCAGGAAACTTCGCGATACATTATAACCATGCCTGCCGCCTACAACACCACCGAACGTTACCGGGAATTGGAGAACCGGCTTTCCGAATGCCGCAGACGCATCAATATCCTGGAAGAAAAACTGCTCGGAAGTCCCGTTCCCCTTCCGGTGGCCGAATTCGACCGGTTGCTTGACGAGTACAGGGCCGAGCAGATACGACTTGCCCATCTGGAACAAGAACAGGACGGAAACAGTACCCCGGCCAAGACGGCAGCCGCCAAGGAACGCTGGCGCAAGCAGAACCGGGACAGAAGAAAGAAACTACATTATTAACCCTATAAAACATTTATTATGGCAAGAACAAAGAAAACAGTAGTCAGCGGTATCACCCGCGAACAGGCGGAACAGGCATTTGCGGATTTTGCGGCAGCCGACGCCAAAGTACAGAACCTCACCTCAAAAATGGACATTGAAATGACACGTATCCGCGAGAAATATGCGGATCAGTTAGCAGAACTGTCTGCCACGAAGGAAAAGAATTTCGACATCATGCAGGCATACGCCGTAGAAAACAAGGAAGAACTATTCTCCAAACGAAAAAGCCTCGAGAGTGCTCATGGCGTATTCGGTTTCCGTACCGGTACACCGAAGCTTAAGAACCTGAAAGGTTTTACCTGGGCGGCCGTAACCAACATCTGCAAGGAATTGTTGCCGCAATATATCCGAACAACGGACGAGCTGGCAAAAGATAAGCTTTTGGCTGATCGGGATAACCCGGAAGTAGCTGAATACTTCCCGAAGATCGGCGTACAGGTTGTACAGGAAGAGACATTCTATGTAGAACCCAAGAAAGAGAATGATGCGCAGCAGCAATCCGCATAAGGAATATTACGAATACCGGCCGCATGGCAGGAACTGGGTGGTGTATCGTATCCGACGTGACGCCACCGGTTCCACCGGGACCAAGATCGGGGAATTCCTCACGAAAGAGGAAGCCCGGCGTGAGGTCTACCGGTTGAATGGCTGGAAATAATAAATGAATCATGGCAAACATATTGGATGAGGGTGCAAAAATGTTAACAAGTTCGCTTGTTTGGGGAGGGAGAATGACGTTCGACCAATTAAATGAATTGGATTGGCTAAAAACAACATCGTACTATGGTATTTATTTATTCATCCAAGAAGCTGAAAGAAGAAAATGGATAGGAGCTATTGACAAAGAAGGAAAGCCTACTGTTTATTATGCTACCAGTAAAGGACGTAAAATGTTAAGTGAAAGAGAATAATGGCAAAGATAACTTATAAATCAAGTATTCCCAATGATAAGCCGCTTTGGCTTCTCAAGCTCCAGATGGCAGTCAGCCAGCTGGATGCCACCGAATTGAAAGGAAATGAGCAGGATTTCCGGAACCTGAAATCATTCATCGACGCTGAAATCCGTTCGTTAATGGAAAAAGGCGACATCCGTCGCAGTTTTGTGGAAACCGAACTCCGGCATGATGAAGGTAGGACGGTGATACATATCTTCCGTAATCACATAATTGTCCAAACCTATTATATCGAAGCATGAGTGAGAAGAAAGACATATTGGTACTCAGTTCCCCGAACTTTGGTACCGGTAAAGAAACCATAGGCTACTATACGGGGTATGCCTGTGGTTACTGGCACGGTAACGGCTGGTTCTGGAATCCTGAAATCATCCATGAACGGATAAAGATACCCTGCCCGAAATGCGGTGGAACCGGACGGGTAAAAGGTATCGTTACAGTGGAGTGGGTCCCGGACGGGGAAGTGAAAACCTGTTTCGGTAAAAAGCAGGAAATATGACACCGCGTATCCCGACAAACTACATCGTCCAAATAGACAACTTCCATTTGGGCGAATTCATCTACTATTGGAACTATTACGAACAGCCCTGCTCACTTCTTCTGCAGAAACCTAATACGGAAGGCCTTACCGCTATCAAGCTGGTGGTCGACAGTGACGAAGCCGCCAGTTTCCTTTTAAGGGCAAAGGAGAAGACTGGCTGCAGGCTGTATACGGTAAAATAACTTTCAAAACCATAGCAATCATGAAAAAGCATATCTACACAGAGGCCGAGAAAACTGAAATTACCCGGCTGTACCCTCACCGCCCGACAAAAGAGATAGCCCGTCTCTTTGGAATTTCGGCCGCTTCCGTTTATAACCTTGCCGACCGTCTGGGACTCAAGAAATCTCCGGAGTATTTGAAAAAAATGCGGAGTGAGATGTCAAGGCAGCTTGCCGACAGTGGATCGGCACACCGTTTTCCAAAGGGGCACGTGCCGGCCAACAAAGGCAGGAAGATGAATGCCGGGGTATATGCCAAAGTTTCGGCCACCATGTTCAAGAAAGGACACATGCCGGACAATACGTTTTATGACGGTGCCGAGACTATCCGTAAAGACAAAAACGGACACCGGTACGTTTATGTGCGTATCTCTTTGGGGAAATGGATACCAAAGCATGTGCTGTTATGGCAACAGGCGCATGGCCCGGTTCCGAAAGGCTACAATATCGTTTTCCGCGACGGCAATACGCTGAACTGCACACTTGAGAACCTGGAATGTATCAGCAATGCCGAACTCATGCAGCGTAACAGCCTGCACAACCTGCCTGAAGAGGTAAAGGAACTCGTATATCTGAAGGGGCGCCTTTCAAGGGCTATCAATGAATCGAACAATCAATAACCAACCAATAAACAATCAATTATGAATACACTCGAACGTCTGCAGGGAATGGTTAACAAGCCATACCTGTACAGGAATGAAGAGGTCGTCGTACTGGGTTACTGCGAGGGAACCGGTGATGACGGCGATGAGGTGGAAATCTATCTGAACAACGGAAAGACGCTTGTCTTCAACTACATCAATCTTCCGGCCAAACTGGAACAGTTCAAACCTGTTACGACACAAGTCATCGTGCTTGCCAACAAACGGTTGGATGCAGTATCAACGGTGAACCCCGGTATCATCCAAAAGCTTCGTGATACGGTACTCCAACAGATTGAGAATGTCAAATCCTCTCCGGAGCATGTCAGTCAGGCGAAGCAGGTATTCCAGGGTGTGAACACGCTGATAAACCTTGCCAAAACGGAACTGGAGTACCGGAAATTCGTGAACGGGATGGAAGATAGTTAATACAAATAAATTATCTATAAAAGAAAAAGACGCTCTGGAGCGTCTAAAAAGAAATTCTTTTTAATAAGAAAGTAGCTTTCAGCTAACCTTTTTGCCAGTGCGTCTTGATAACGACGAGTTTTATAATTACTAAACCATTTCTTTACATGGTTCCAGACTTCATTATAAATGATACTTATACAAGGAAGTATCAAAAACTCGATTAACGATGGATTATTCTGAATCCATTCTGTTATATATTCATTATTCATATTTTTTTAATTTAAATTAATGAATACCTGTATCACGCATGGCGTAATGCAAAAGTATAAATAGCAATTTAAAATAACAATATTATGGCAAAAATTTATGTAGCAAGTAGTTGGAGAAATCAATATCAACCGCAAGTAGTCCGTTTTCTTCACGAACAGGGGCATGAGGTTTATGACTTTAGGCATCCTGTTGGAAAAACTGGATTTCAGTGGTCTCAGATTGATGAAGATTGGGAGAACTGGAGTATAGACCAATATAAGATTGCGCTTGAACATCCCATTGCACAGGCTGGTTTCAATTCAGATTTTGATGCAATGCAATGGGCGGATGTTTGTGTTCTTGTATTGCCTTGTGGACGTTCTGCCCATTCGGAGGCAGGATGGATGAAAGGTGCTGGCAAAAAGGTAATAGTCTATCAAATTTGGGAAGAAGAGCCGGAACTAATGTACAAATTGTTCGATGGTGTATGCTCAACGGGAGTGGAATTACAAATGTTTTTAGCGGAATTTGATAAAAAAGAATAACGTATAACTGTATAGAGATGAATAAATACATAGACTGGGGGCTTTACGATGACCCTCCGAAGGTTTCTCCATTGACAGACATACCGTTTCTCCCTTGTCCGGATATGATTTCTATACGAACGGGAAAAGTATTTTAAACGGTGGAATAAGAATCCTTGTAAAAGCTCCGGGTGTTCCCGTCGATAGTATGGCAGTCAACCACCTTCCCACAAGAGAATCTGTCCCCAAGAGCAAAGAATTCAAAGAAGACCCGATGAACAGCCGGGATGTACGTCAAAGGATAAACGCCTTTGCCCGCGAGAAATTCAAAGTAAAGCTGTTACAGGAAATAGAATTTGACTTGATGGTGTGTAAATTGGAGGGATGGAACATGGAAAGCTATGTCTGTGAGATTAAAGGATTGATGATATATTTCAGAAAATGACAGATAAAGAAAGGAATAAATTATGGGTTACTTTATAGACTACATTAAAACCTACGCAAACGTTAACAGGAAAGGTCGTGAGCTGCAGATATACGTGCAGCAATTTGACCACCACCTGATAGAGGACGAAAACTCACTCAAGGTACTAAAATGTGATATTGAGCGCCAGATAATGGTGATGAATGAGAAATACCCCCGCAGCCGTCCGGTCCGGCTGGACGTGTTCAGTGACGGCAGAACCGGGCAATGGACCATCCTTGTGGAGCATGACAGCGACAGTATTGTCTGCATGATATCCTATAAGAAGGTTCTGGGGTGTTATGCGGCAAATAATATGAACGATAAAGACAAAAGGCAATGAAACGATTTAAAACTGAAACATTTTTTTCTCCTCTGAAAGTCGATGGGGAGTTTGGTGTGACATTTGTCAAAGATAAAGACGGCAAAAGCAAGAAGTTCAAGACGCGTAAGGCTGTCAAGAAATACTGCAGGGAGAATAGATGCATCTACGTAGAGCAGAAATTCATATTTTACAGATAAAGATATGGAACTTATGAAAAAGCTGTTGTATGAGAGTACGACAGCTTTTTTGTATCGGATAGTCATTTTCTTTACCTTTGTATCAGGTTTTCAGGATTCGTTTCATTTTAATCATTACGCCCTATGAAAAAGTATCGTACCAAGCTGGTAGGGTGCAGTTATGCTTTCAGAGTGGAGGATATCGTGCGCATCTATGACTCCCACCGTCATAGCGGCCTTTCCAACCGGGAAATTCTTCGCCGTTACATCTGGCCCAAATACCATATTTGTGAGAAGACTTTCTACAACATTATCAATGCCAGCGTTGATCCGCGTGTCATCAGCCGTCAGGAAGAGATGCGCTCGCAGCTCACGCTGTTCTAAGTTATTTCCTCTCTATCACCTTGCAGGTAAAGTCCGTAATATCCTCCACCAGTTCCTCATGGTTGTGGTTAGTACTGCTGCCTGTTCTTCTGAAGACACTGAACGAGGTCTTTCCGTCATCTCCAGAAATGTTGAAGAGGTGGCTGTCCATTTTCTCCAGCAGGTCGAACCTTTCCAAAGCCTGTTTCCGGAATTCACTACCTTCCCGCACACTTCCTTTCCAGGATGTGACTATATGCAGCCTTAGTGTCACGTCGGCCTGTTGCGGCATGCCCCCGTTCCATTTTACCGGTCTGAACTCGATGAATACCGCCGGTGTTTCAAACGCCTCTTCCTGTTCCAGGAACGAGACCTGCTCATTCCAAAGGTCAAATGTCTTGATAACGGGTTCTCCCGTTTCATCTGTAAGCTGTTTCAACCTTTCCATAAGGCTGAGATAAAGGAATTTTCTCATGATGTATAATTTTTAGTACCTGCTATTTAAAAACTTCTTTGGTATTGTTTTCCGCTATCTCCCTGATGATGCGCTCCACTTCCGGATGCATGCCGATAAACTGTCTGCGCGGCATGACAATCTTACTTCCCGCCCTCTTCATGGCCATCCGTTTACAAAACAGTGCCTCTTCAGTAGGTTCCCTCTTATAATTATCGGTAAGCATCCTGTACATATACCAGAAATAACCTTTCATTTTTCCGGTGACAGTAATGGTTCCTCCGGAATTATGGATAGCGGCATATTCCAGGTCGCTGCTGAATATTACGCTGTGCCCGGTCGTTTCACTTCTGATGCTTCGACGCAGTTCTCCGGTACGCATCAACAGTCCCCGGCTTCCGTCATCACTGAATTTACGGCGTGCCCAATGTTCATTGAAGAAAGCTTCCCGCTCGAAATTACGGTCGAACTCTTCGCCTATCTCCGTACCGACATCTTTCAGTGTAAGGCTGATGAAACGTTTTATTTTTCGTTCCAGCTCTTGGGTTATGTCTGATTTTGAGGTCATAATGCTTGTTTATTAAATAAATAGCCGTATCTTTGTGTCATTGAAGGGAGTAATTTAAAAATGTGGCTCCGGATTGCAGTTCCGGGGATGCTATTTTCAAATTACTCTCTTCTTTTTGTAAGATATTGCAGGATATCCTCACTGTCCGAAATGCTGTGCAGTTTCGCTGATCCGTCAAGTAACTCCCTCACAATGATCCAGCTTTTTTCGCCATGCAGGGTCACTTCAAACAGATGCATCGTAATGTCCGGATCATGTTTGTCAGGCCCACAGCCCAAATAAGGAGCTTCAGCGATAACCTTTTCTATATCCAGCAGCATCCTGTTTTTCTCCACAATCCATTTATGAGGCTGATTGAGCCATTCCTTTATGTTAGTACCACTGACATGTATATCCATTCCGAACTGTTCGTTTCTCAAAACCCGTTTTTTCAGGAATTGTGCTTTTTCTTTGACTTCATTCCTCAGTTTCCTCAGCTCGTCTTTCTCTCTGAGCATTTCACGAATAACCTTGCAAGCTGCACATAATTCATTGTCGGGTATCTTTGTCAGTTTAAGCATGCCGGGTTTGTCCGGACAATCCTTACATCGGCTGATGGTATAGGGATTATAGAACGGGAAACATGCCATTTGCTTTCCCGGGTTGAACCGCATCATTTCCTGGTGTTTTCCTGCCGTTGCCTGACTGCCTGCCAGCATCGCCCGGTGTTCATCGCTTTCCGGATACTTGTCCCGGCGTACACGTATTGCCGTACAGCGGCAGTTCCAACCGTTTGGCGGGAAATATTCATCCCAAAACTTGGAAGTGATTGGCAGTGTGACGTTATGCAGTGCCCGGTGCGCCTCACGTACCCGCTTATCGCCTACGGTACGGTATTGCAGCAGGTACCGGTTCCGGTCTTCATCATCCCACCATTGTTTCCATCTGGCTGCCATGGCAGCCGAAGACATGGCGAAGTTGTATTCCGCCTTCAGATACCAGCGGTTATAGGTTTCGTTCACCTTTTGAACATCGTTCAGGAAGCGTTCAAAGGGTTTTCGGCTCCCGTCCGTATCGAGCAGTGAAGGAAATGCCTCGTTCAGTTCGTGGAAGGTTTTGAAGCCGGAAAACACATAATTGCTTTCCTTGAGCCGCTGCATGCTGATTTCGTCCATGGACCGTTTATGCAGTGTATAATCCACAGCCTTATCCAATATGCCGGCATGGCTGCGGATAAAACGCTTCACCTCTTTGTCGTCAAGCATTTCCGGGGTAAATTCCGGCTGTTTGTAAAGCCATCGCATCAGAAGGATAAAAGACGCTTCCACGCCTGAGGTGTCCACATTTCTATTGCTTTCTTCATCCGATGATGCGGACAGCGGTATTTCCTCACCGTAATAAACCTTTTCGGCCCGTCTGTGCAGCCCTTCGTAGTCAGAAGGGCTCAGTCGAAAAAACTGAGTTTCTGTTTCCCTTTTCCTTGCTTGCCGTCCTTTTCTTCCTCTTCCCCGTTTCCCGGAACCTGTATCGGCGTGCTTTCCCTTTTTCCTATAATCGGCACATTATATTTGTCAATGAAATATTTGGGGTCTATTTCGAACCTGTCCAGTAACAGTTTCTCATAGGCAATTTGCTGTTCAGGTGTGAAATCTATACCCTCGTACCAGTCGAAACGATAACCATTGAGCGGGAAGCCATGCTTTATCATTTTGGGGATAAGCTGGAAGTTGATGACATCCCTCAATTTATCGGCATCCTTGCTGACAAGGTTCTTGAGCACCTCTAAATGCACCTCACTCTGTGAGAGGCTGCTGCCGTTCTCCGTCGTCATGGTTTCGGTGAGTATTCCTTTTGAAAGTTCTGAATTAGCCCGGTCTATGCGTTTGTCGAATACATTATAAGCATCTCCACGTGTGGATTCTATGATCTCTATTTCGGTCCCTTCAGGAAACAAAGCCCAACCTGCCGCTCCCATCGAGCCCAGCATTTTCTCTATCCGGTCCTGTTCTTTCGGGTCGCGGCTTGTCGTCTTTCCCACTCGGAGGGGTATTCCGAAGATTTCGGAAAACATATCCCAGAATGCACATACATTTTTTTTAGGAATAGTATGTTGGGCACACTTCAAATATAATCCCAGATTATGTGTATCGCCCACCTCCACCACCCAGTCGGCCATTTCACTATTGCGATAGTCATAGCCGTTCTGCCATGCTTCCTGTTGCCGTATGACTATTACCCCGTATTCAGGGATTACATGGCGCCTGGGGACCAGCTGTACCTCACTGAAAGCCAGTTTTCCATCCACATTGATAACATCGCCCAGCTGAATGAGCGAATGCCCCCAATAGTGGCTGTCCAATGCCAGTTCCATAAAGGTCTTGAACCATGGAGCTTCAAAAATGGCTGTCAGTTCGGGATTTTCAACACCTTCCCGGTTAACAATACGGAAGCTCTTGTTCAGCACATATCCGCTACGTTGTCCCACACACCCGGTGAGGTGCATGTCCACTTCCACATCACCGTACACGTCGTATAGTGGTACCCGGTTGGGATATTCCACATTCTTGGCGTATTGCCAGGCATTCCGCCATGTCCGCAGGTCTTTCTTCGTCAAGGCTTCCGTCTGCAGCTGCAGGTTGACTGAAAGTTTCGTTACCCGTCTAAGCTCGGAGGGATTACCGAGATTTACCCGGCCTATCCTTACCGGATTCTTTTTTTTGTAATTGTTGCCCATAGCTTTTCTTTTTAAATTTCGGTTTCCGTTCCTTACCAGATATACTCATTCCTCTTGGCCGAGCCATAACGGACAGGATTGTGGCAATCTTCCTCCCCGTCCTCTCCGGTAAGGGTAGGTATACTGGGGGTTACGCGCCCCGCCTGTATCTCTTTCAGATAGTCAAGCGCCGCGTTATAGCGTTTTTCACGCACTTCGCCTCCCATTCTCTGTGGTAGCGAGCATGCCATATGATAAAGGGCAATATCCACTGCACATCCCACCATCTCGGCGTCACGTTTTTCGCCTTCCATGGCAAAGGCCGTATCCACATCATAGCGTCCGCGCAAGGCGCTTGCTATACGCGAGAGGGCACGATTCTCAGCGACCCGGCGGTTCTCTTCAGAGTTCTGCTGCATGATCTTCAGCGCCTCCGGTCCGACTTGTATGTAATCCTTTTCAGTGATAAACATGATTTTGTATATAAATTAGGGTTTGTAATCTTACGTTTTTTTACCAGGACTGTGAAGGTGGCCGGCGTATCCCCATACGTGGGACAAAACTTTCTTCCCGTACCTGTTTCTGCAGCTTGTAGATAGCCCCTTCGTCAGCATCCGGTCCGTCGTCATGTGCACGACTTCCTTTCTCGAAAGCAAGTGTCTGCTCGATTCCGGTCTTCATGTCATTGTCATTCTTTAGTTTCTCATTATACCAGACAAAGCCTCTTTCCCACAAGGGGCTTACCGCTTCGATACGGGCGAATTTGTCGGGTTTCTTCCGCTTGTCAGCTGTAACGGGAACCTGGTAGCCCCGTTGGTTTCCCTCACGTTCGAACTCATCCAGTATGGTGTCCTGCATGAAGTTGGCTTCCATATAAATGGTTACGGCCGCATCCTCGGGTAACATATCCCACAGGTCATACACCCAACGTACCATTTCTCCTACACTGCATTGGCGTACGAAAGCACGCAGGCAGTGCAGTTCCGTATGCTTGGCACTTTTCAGGCCGCAGCGGGGGCGTCCCCAGAGCTTGGCGGCCTTGTAGTCGTTCTTGCTGCTGTCCTTAAAACTCGGGTCGATGTAAAGAACCAGACTCTCGTAGTAACGGAGTTTAAGCATGCGTTTCCACTGTATCCACCGTTCCTGAAATACAGCCCCTTCGGTAATGGGATTGTGCATGTATTCTTTTTGGAAACTGCGATAACCCATAAATTTCTCGCGACTGCGTAACATTTCAATGGTATAGCATTCCGGCCAGGCGGGTTTCCCGTCCTTGCCTATGGCATAAACCGTACTGGTGTAAACAGTATCGCTGTCTATGATTTGCTGCAGTACGCTGTTTTTGCTGATGAGGTTTCCTACCATGATGAAACGTCCTTCTTTACCGCCGAAACAACCGAAAAGGGCTTCCTTGACCCATTTTGTCATCTCACGTACACGAGCCTCACTCCGACACATTTCGTCGTCGTCAAGGTCATCCACTACGATATAGTCCGGACGCTTATCGCGAAAACGTAACCCGCGCGGTGACTGTCCGCGTCCGCGGCTGAAAAAGGCACATTGGTCTTTAGTGACAAATTCACCTTCCTGCCAACATCCTGAGTTGTACTGTTCACCGAAGTCTTCAATGATGTACTGGTTGAACTGGAGTTCCGCCTGCAGGTCGCTCAACAGAGCATCGGCATTGTCCTCGCTTTTCCCCACCAATACCATGACGTATAGCTCCCCCTTGAACTTTAGCCATAGAGGGATTCCCACGTCCAGGTGTACAGACTTGGCATGTCCGCGCGGCCACTTGAAAGCGGCTCGCATTTCCCGGTGTTTCTCGATGTAGCGGGCGGCCTCGTTGTGGAATTTGGCGTTGGGGCATTGGCAGTAGTGGCTCAGATATCGCTGGCAGAAGTAGTCGTAATCCTTCAAGGCACGGGCGATGTTTTCTTTCCTTTCGGCTTCAGTCTCCGGCTTTCGTTTCGAGGTGAGGCGCAACAGGCGCTGGCAGTGTTCATTCCACCGCAGCAAGGCTTCTTTCTTTTCTTCTGCTGTCATTTCTGTTTGAATTTGACTCCCATGAATTCACTGTGCATACGGTTGATGAGCACAAGTATTTTGTCGTCTACCTCGGGATATTCGTCCCGGTGGGCCACCAGCCAGTTCTCGAACTCTATAAGCGTATCCACCTTATTCACTATGGTGGTACTCAGGTTAATCTCCTTGATGGCCTTTACCGATTTGAGCAGTGAATCAGCCATCCGTCCGATGCTTTTCTCGTCACCGTCCGCCTTGTCAATGGCATCCCCCAGTTTGGAAAGCGTTCTGGAGGTTATCGCCTCTTTGCTCATCTCACGTGCGGCCCGTTCTTCTTTCCAGCCTTCCGAGTTGATCCAGCGGCTGACCGACTGGCGGCTTACTCCTGTAAGTTCCACGATCTGTGCTACGGGCGTCCCTTTCATGTACAGGTGTTTGGCGACCGTTTTCTGTTTGTCCTTACTGTTTGCCATATTCTTTATAAGTTATCCGTTTATACCGGCAAAGTTGCAAACTCCCCGGCTGGTTGCGAAAAAACGGGGCAATCCCTACAGACTATTACAGAGGGCTTACACACTTCCCTGCAACGGTTACACACTTTTTTGTGCGGTTATGGGCATAGCTGTAAGTTTGCGGCAAAATGAGACGAAAATGGGAAAAAGAATTACTATATCGACCGAGAGCCTGAATTGCTATGGTACCTGGGTAAAGACCGACGGTGTGGACTGCGGGCAATATCTGAATAATCCGGTGATGCTTTGGATGCACACGAGAGGTGTCATCATCGGTTGTATAAAGGATTTCAAAACAGAAGGCAAGGTGATGACGGGAGAACCGTATTTTGATGAGGTACGTGAGGAATCAAGACTCGCAAAACAGCAATGGGAGAAAGGTACGCTCAAGATGTGCAGCCCTTATTTCGAGATACTGGAGTATAGCGAGGACCCCTCGCTGTTGAAACCCGGCCAGACACGCCCTACCGTCACAAGGTGTAAGCTTATCGAAGTGAGTATGGTGGATATCGGTGGCAATGATGACAATATTGTCCGCTTGGGATACCAGGGAAAGGATTTGAGGCTGGCAGCCGGTGAGGAGTGCGACGCCTTACCCCTGCTGAAAGATAACAGCGGAGATTTTCCGCAAAACAATAATTCAAAAGAAAAGGAAAGTATGAACGCAGATTTTAAAGCTATCGCCCTGAAGCTGGGCCTGCCGGAAACGGCAACGGAAGCGGAAATCCTTGCCAGAATAGGCATTTTGCAGGGATTCCAGAATGCAAACGAGGAATTGCGCAAGCAGCTTGACGAAATCAAACTGGCAGGAGTGACGCAGATGGTGGATGACGCCATCAAGGCGGGAAAGTTCAATGCCGACAAGAAGGATCATTTCATCAGTCTGGGCAAGACCATGGGAGCCGACGCGCTGAAACTGACATTGGACAGCATGGCTTCCGCAACCAAGCCGATACAGTTGTTAGGCGGTACAGGTAACACGCCGGGCGGTACGGTACCCAAAGGACAATGGAACAAGCTGAGAGAGGTTCCGGAAGCGGAACTGAAGCTCATGCGCGAGAATGATCCGGACAGATATCGTGCCTTGTACAAAGCGGAATATGGCATCGATTGCCCGAAATTCTAAGAGAGTGAGAAAAAGATTTCTAATTTAAAAATGTAAGAAAATGATTAAATTTATTTGTGGCATGCTGTTCAATATCCTCATGGGAGTGACTTTGGCATGCATGGCGGGGGTAGACCCTGCCTATGGAATGGTGACGGGAACGGTTGTTCCGGTTGTACTTGGTAACTTCATGCCTGCAGGCTCCGCTTTTGAAGGCGTCTACACAGAGGTTTGGACCGGTGAATTGGTAAAACGCCTGAATGCCGGGCTGGTGGCGAGTTTTCTGAACGGGATTCCTGACTATTCGGCCAAAGCCGAGAATGAGGTCATCCATCTGGTGGATGTAGGCGGTGATCCTGATGTGCTGATAAACAATACCACCTATCCGATTCCGGTCCAGAATCTCGCGGAAAGCGATATACCCATCGGTCTGGACAAATACCAGACAAAAGCGACCCGCGTGACGGATGACCAGTTGTATGCCATTTCATACGACAAGTTCTCCACCGATGTGGAACGGCACAGTAATGCCATAGATACGGCCAAATACAAGAAAGCCATCCATGCACTGGCTCCGTACAGCAATACGAAAACCACTCCTGTAATTCCTACTTCAGGTGAGGCGGACACTGCAGGTCGCAAGAAGATGACGCGCAAGGATGTCATCGCCCTGAAACGTGCTTTCGACAAGGCGGAAATACCTACCGACGGACGGCGCCTGGTACTTTGTCCCGACCACATCAATGACCTGTTGGAGGAAGACCAGAAGTTCCGCGAGCAATACTATAACTACACTACCGGCAAGGTGATGAATATGTATGGCTTTGAGATTTACGAATTCGTGAACTGCCCGTACTTCACCAATGCCGGCGTGAAAGTTCCTTTCGGTACCGCTCCCGGTGAGACGGATATGCAGGCCTCCGTCGCATTCTATGTTCCCCGCATGTTCCGCGCACAGGGTTCTACAAAAATGTACTACAGTGAGGCACGTATCAACCCTCAGACGCAAGAAAGCCTTGTTAATTTCCGTCACTACGAAATCACGATGCCCAAAAAGCAGGAGGCTATCGGTGCTATTTACAGCTATGACGGCAAGACAGCACAGACTTCCAATGCTGAGGTGACGGCGGACAAGCATTGGGCGCAGATTCGTCGCGAAGCCGCAGAAGCCGCGGCAAAAACTGCTGCAGAAAAGGCTGATCCCATCCCGGATGATGCAGGTGAAGAACTGGAGGTATAGCCATGAGCAGAGGTTTACGCAACAATAATCCGGGTAACATCCGCCTGTCACGTACTGTGTGGCAGGGGGAAATCCGCCCCTCGCGTGACAGGTCTTTCTGCCAGTTCCGTACGATGGCCTACGGTTATCGTGCCCTGATAAAGTTACTGCAGAACTACCGCCGTAACAACGGCTGCCGTACGATAGCGGACTTCATCAACCGCTGGGCGCCTCCTGTGGAAAACAACACTTCCGGCTATATCAGCCGGGTGTGCCGGGAGATGCAGGTTCCGAACACGTATGTGCCCGATGTGAACGACCGGGTAACCATGTGCGCTTTTGCCGCCGCCATCTCACAGGTGGAAAACGGAGTGCCGGCAGTAACGGCGGACGTGGAAGCGGGATGGGAACTGCTCTGATGATTGATAACCCTTAATGATTTCCAGCCATGAATTCAGACCTGATAATGCAGATTCTCCAATGGCTTGTGCCGAGCGGCATTGCCGGTTCCCTCTGGGCATGGCTGAGACATCGGGAGAACAACAAGGTGCTCGCCGCCAAGGAGCGGAACGACGCCTATAAGGAAATGTACGACAACCTGTCAGGAACATTAATAGACTTACAGAATGAGAACATTAAACTCTACAAGGCAGTGCGGGAACTTAACCGTACCATTCAGAGGGCTTCTACTTGCCGGCATTATGCTGACTGCCCTATCCGTGGCGAGCTGCAGAAGTCCGGAACCATTGGTGCGGAACGAGCACAGCCGAAAAGACAGCCTCTCGGGCAGAAGCGGGTTCGCTCTCCTGCAGCAGCCTGTTCCGCCCAGCATGGCGAAGACGAAATTCCCGACGGATATGCTGGAACTGATTCCGGTGGGCACAGGCTTTAGCCGCCGCAGCGGGCAGGCTACGGTGAATGTCACCCGCATATCGGAAGACAGCCTGGAAGTGACGGCTGCCTGCGACAGCCTGGCCCGGCAGATACTCATCCTTACCGAAGAGAACATACGCATCCGTAACGAGCTCTTCAGGGAGAAGGAGAAACCACCACCTGAAACGGTACATGAACCTACCGGCTTCCAGTGGTTCCAGATATGGATCGGGCGCACGGCCGTCGCCGCCCTTCTGCTGGGAATACTCAGACGGCGATTTATTAACCCTTAAACTTGGAATAAACATGGATAAATTAATATTCGGAATGTCGCAGGTCAAATTCTGCGGCCTTGAAATCGGCTGGTTCGACGAACAGGGAGTCACCCCTGCGGGTACCGCCGCTACCCAGGTGGACATCTACGCCGCCCAGGTAAAGGACGGCCCTGTGGCGACAATCACGAGCAATCCGGGAAAGAAGGCCTTTACGGGCAACCTGATTGACATGTCGGCTGAAAACCTTGTGAATACAATCGGAGGGAGCAAGGATGACCAGGGCAACTGGGAGCCGCCCGAGAAATGGGAGAAGACGGGTGTCATGGATATTGTCTGTGACAGCGGCCATACCATCCGCCTTTACAAGGCGAAAGTCACCGGCAATGACTTCGGCGGCGGCGTGAACTCCCAGGGCGTACTCTCCGTCCAGCTCAACATCGAGGTTATGAAGGATGAGAACGGCAAGCGGATGAAGATATTCGCCCCCGGCATCGATCCTGAAACCGGCAAACCGAAACCGTCTGAAGAAGCCTGACGCGTATGGAGCGCCTTGAAATGGAAATCCTCTCGGAAAGGGTAATGCAGGACGGGGGCATCTCGCTTCCCTTGCGCCTTCCCGGCGGAAGGCATATCCGCTGGGTGATGCGTGTCCCCACTTATGCGAGCCTGCTGAATATCGGCCGGATGTACCTGAAACTGGGAGTCCGGTATGACGAGGTGAAGGAATATGACTTCGAGCAGAAAGTGGAGTTCATCACCCGCCACGGGGTGGGCGTGAGCCGCATGGTGGCCTGCGGTATCGTCCGGGGGCGTATCCTCTCCCCGTTGCTGAACCGCCCCGTAGCCTGGATGCTCCGGCACTGGATGCACCCGGCCGCCCTTGAGGAAGCCTGGATAATAGTCGTGCGCATGTTTGGTACTGTCCCTTTCGGAAATATTATCAGATTGGCGGAGACAATCAACCCGATGTCGCCCCTGCTGAGCCACGGAAAAGGATAGAACGGGAGTTAAAGGGCTATATGGAGCCTTCACATAGCCCGTTCGGACTGATAGGACAGATAGCCCGCGATACGGGCTGGAGCATAAGGTATATCCTGCACGGGGTGAACTATCCGACGCTCATGCTGATGTGGCGGGACTGTCCCAGGCATATTCCCGCACGCAGAAAGACGCCCGCCGAACTTTCCCGGGAGATGTCCGCCCGCAGCGGCGGTACCCCGGAAAACATGTCGCCCCTGGAGTTCTTCAGGAGCATGGAGGAAGAGGAATGAAAACTGTTTGTCACATAATAAACCGCTATAAGAAATGCAGCCTATCAAGCTTGAAATATTTCTGGATGACAGGACGCTTGCCGGCATGAAGTCGGCCGAGGGCAACATAGCCGCCCTGGAGAGCTTCAACAGGCAGATGGTCGAACGTCTGCAGGGCGAGCTCAAGCAGCTGGAGAGACAGTACAGGCAGCTGCAGAAGCAGGGCCTTGCCGGTGACAGGGAACTCGCCGACATACAGGCGCTCAAAGGTGTCATCGGCGGCCTGAAGGATGAGATAAAGGCATACGAGGCCGCCAAGAGACAGGCCGGCGAGACGCCCCTTGTGGCGCATGACCCGGCACCGAAGCTGAACCAGGTCAGAATGACCATGGCACAGATCGCCCGGGAGCTTCCCTCGCTGGCCATGGGGCCGCAGATGTTCTTCCTGGCCATATCCAACAACATCCCGATGTTTACGGACGCCGTGAGCAATGCCCGCAAGGAATACGAGCTCATGACGGCCGCAGGAAAGAAGGCGACCCCGGTATGGAAACAGGTGGCAGCTTCGCTGTTCTCCCCGCAAACGGCACTGGCGGCGCTTATTACGCTGACGGTGGTATACGGTAAAGAAATAGGAGAATGGATAAAGGGGCTCTTTGGCGGGAAAAACGCTATGGATGAACTGCGTGAATCCATGCGGGAAACCTATGAGGTGGAAAAAGAGGCGAATGCCACATTCGTGAAAAGCCGGTTTGAGATGGACAGGGTAATCAAGTCCGTAAAGGAGTTCAAGGGAAGCAAGGAGGAGAAACGCAAAAAGGTAACCGAACTCAACCGTACATACGGCGAAACGTTCGGCTACTACCAGACATTGAGCGAATGGTACGATACGCTTATGAAAAAGAGTTCCGACTATATCGAGGTGCTCGTACTGGAACAGAAGACCCGGAAATGGCTTGACAAGGCCGTAGAGGAGAGCGATAAGGCCGACAAGCTGAAAGCGGAAGGTGCGGAATCCCACCGTCCATGGTTCGGTGCCGGTGGTAAAATCCACAAGTTCTTCGGCGGAGGTTCCACCGACCAGTTCGGTAGCGACCCTGCTTCCGTAGCTTACAACAAAAAGCTCAAGGACATCTATGATGCGGAAGAGGATGCCCTCAAACGTGCGGAAGAGTTTCAGGATAAAGCCGCCCGTATCAAGGAGGGAACAAATATCAATACCGTAGTTTCCGGTTCGGTGGAAGAATTGGAAAACAGCATAGCGGAGAAACGCAAGGCGCTGAAGAAACTCACAAACAAGGAGGATTATGAGGCGGCCATGAAAGTAATAGAAGCCGAGGAGAAAAAGCTGGAAACCATTACGGGAAAGAAAAACAAGGACGGTGGCAGGAATGCTTCCGACTATCAGGATGCTCTTTCCGATGCCCGCCTGCGTGCACAACGTAAGCTGGAGGATGCCCGTATCGCCCTGATGGCGGAAGGCAGCGCCAAACGCAAGGCACTGCTCCGTCAGGAATACGAGCAGACGCTTGCCGCCATCGACAAGGAAGAACGGGAGCTGCTCTCCAGGCTGGAGAAATCGAAAAAGGCCGGCAATCCGATAGCCCCCGGGGAGGCTGACCGGATAAGGCAGGACGCTTCCTCACAGCGTGTGGTTGCCGGCGTGCAGTATATGCAGGATGTCTACGACGAGGAGAAGCAGTTCCGGGAAAAGGACCGGCAGGCGTGGATAGACTACAACAGGGAGTACGGCAGCTACCAGGAGAAACGGCTGGCAATCACACAGGATTATGCCCTGAAGATTGCCGCAGCCGAAACCGAAGGTGAAAAGGCCATGCTGAAAAGACGGCGCGAGGACGAACTGAAAGAGCTTGATTTCGGGGAGTTCAAGAAGACCGTCAACCTCGCCGACGTATTCGGCAATCTGGACACTCAAAGTACGGAGTCGCTCTCCGCACTTCGCGACAAGCTGAAGGAATACATCAGCGGGGCGGCCAAAGAATTACGCCCCTCGGACTTGAAGCAGCTGCAGGACGCACTGACGAATATTGACCTGAAGCTTGCCGACCGCAAGCCCTTCCGGGAACTGAAACGGTCTATGGATGAATACGCCAAGGCCCAGGAAACTGTCCAAAAGGCGCAGGAGGATCTGAACACCGTCATGGCGGGCGGAAAGGTTATCACCGGTCTGTACAGGGATGAGACGGGCAAGCTCGTCACCGGACTGCTGACACAGGAACAGGCGGAGAAGAAACTGACTGAGGCCCAGGAAAACCGCCGCAGGAAACGTACGGCAATGGCTCAGAGCCTGCAGGGGGTTGCGGGCGAAATGTCATCCTACACACAGGCGGCCGATGATGTCGTCAGTATGCTGGAAGGGTTCGGAGTGTCGGTGGACGAGAATGCCAAGCGGGTGATAGAGGGTTTCAATACCATGTCGGAAGGTATCAGCCAATTTGCGAACTCCATGCTTTCGGGTGACATCGGCGGCATGATAAGCGGCGTGGTGAATACAGCCGGTGGTTTTGTCAAGACATTGGGCAGCCTTTTCGGTACGGATTGGGGCGGCCAGCGTTCCGAAAGACGTTACCAGCAGGCAAAGGAGCGTTATGAAAGCTATATGGCGGTGCTTGACAAAGTCATCGCCAAACAAAAGGAACTGGTGGCATCCATGGAGACCGATACGCTGGCGAATGCCAATAATTCCTACAAGAAAGCCGGCGAGCTCCTGCAACAACAGGGAGAATATGCCCGCGAAATGGGAAAGGCTTACCTGAATGCCGGGGCGAGCAAGGGGTTTCTCGGCATCGGTTCCAAAGCTTCCCATGGAACGAAACAGAGGGAAAGCATATCCTCCACAGCCTGGGACCAGGCGCGCCAGGTATTGGGAAATGACTTTTACAAGGTATCCGACGGCCGTATGACCGGCCTCTTTGACCTGAGTTACGAAAAGCTGGTAAAGCTGCGTGATGAAGCCACCGGCTTCTGGAGCGAACTGCATGAGGATACACGCAAATATCTGGAACAGGTCATCGAGAGCGAGGAGGCATGGCAGGAGGTGCAGGAGACGCGCAAGGAAGCCATGACGGGCATCTCCTTCGAGAGCGTGCGCAGCAGCTTTCTGGACATGCTCATGGATATGGACAGCAGTACGGCGGACTTTGCCGACAACTTCGAGAAGTACATGCAGAGGGCCATGCTGAACAGCATGCTTTCGGAAAGCTACAATGAACGCCTTAGGAAGTGGTATGACTCGTTCGCCGAAGCCATGGAGGAGAAGACGGAATGGCGGACGGGCCAGGGCAGACGCGGACGTAACAGGTATAAAGTTACCACCGAAGCCGCGGGCGTGCTGAGCCAGACGGAACATGACATGCTGAAGGATTCCTGGGATTCGATAGTGAATGATGCGCTGGCTGAACGTGACGCGATGAAGGAGATATTCGGCTGGAAGGGTGATCCGGCAAGCTCACAGTCCGGACGCAGCGGAGCCTTCACTGCCATGACACAGGAACAGGGCACACTTCTGGAAGGGCTGTTTACTTCCTTGCAGGATCATGCCAGCGGCATGCACAAACTTCTGGAAGAGCTCGTCAAATCAAGGAAGGAAGACCACGACCTGCTCGTCAGCATTACTGAGAATACAGCCTACTGCCGGTATCTGGAAAGTATCAACGAGATTATGGAATATTTTAGAAACAATGGAATAGAAGTGTCATGATGTACGACCTGACAGGATATATGGTGATTAACGGCAAGGATGCCTGGACGGAGTATTCGGCCTTCCTCTGCGAGGACAGGCCGGAAGACAGTACGAACGTGACCGAACTGCTCAAACCGCCCGAGATGAAGGAATATACGGCTGTGGATTTCAGGGAGCGTAACGGTGAGGAATTGCCGCAGCAGCTCCCGCTTCCACGCTGCAAGCCCCGCGACCTTACACTGTATCTGGCTGTATACGCCCCTTCACTTTCCGGATGTGAGGCAAGGCGGCTTGCCCTGATGCAGGCGCTCATACAAGGCTGGGTAACCCTCCGGGTAAAAGGGATATCCATAGAATACAGGCTTTACTACAAGTCCGCCACACCGGCCGATATCCTGACCGATGCTTTTGACGGAAGTACCGTAGCCAGATGGAAAATGAAGTTCAGGGAACCGAAACCGGAACCCTTTTAAATGATGTTTAAAGACTGCTCGAATGGAACTCAAAATCTATAATCAATCCGGCGGACTGAAGCTGACGGTCCCGGTCACTTCGTCCTCAACATGGAACCTTGAGTTGATGAGTGAGAATGCGCTCTCGCTCTCCTTTACGGTTCCGGCCTGTGTGCCACTGCAGGTGAATGACTACATAACACTGGAGGGTGTGAGGTTCAGTGTGAAGAAAGAGTACAAGCCCAGGAAAAAGAACAGCCAGGAATACCGCTATTCCGTGAAATTCTATGCTCCCATACATGACGCCCAGCAAGTGATATACCTCCACCTGACTGACGGTCAGTATGAGCCGCAGTTCAGCCTTGACGGCAGTCCCCGGGAGCACCTGCAGAAATGGGTGGACAACATGAACCGTATTTACGGTGAGGAACGCTGGCGTATCGGTGACGTGATAGATGCACCGGACGGAAATATAGAGTATAACAATACCACCTGCTGGGACGCACTGGCATCCATGGCCGAGACCTTTTCGACCGAATGGTGGTCGGACGGCTTCTATATCAACCTGTGCCGTTGTGAGCGCGGGGAACGTGTGGAACTGGGATACATGCAGGGCCTTGCCTCACTTACACAAACGGAGAATAGCGATGACGTAAAATTCTTCACCCGGCTTATTCCGCTGGGAAGTACCAGGAATATAGACCGAAGCCGCTACGGTTTCTCCCGTCTGCAACTGCCCGATCGCGCCAAGTATGTGGACAGAAATACGGACTACGGACTGTATGAACATGTGGAAGAGGATGCCTTTGCGGGTATCTTTCCTCATTATACGGGAACTGTGTCCTCCGTACGTTCACAGGAAAGGACCGGGAATGACGGCAAACCCTTTACAGTCTATTATTTCAAGGACGAAGGTATGGAGTTTGACCCATGTGATTATGAGATTGCGGGACTTGTCAAACAATTGTCTTTCCAGAGCGGTGAGCTGAACGGGCGTGATTTCGAGGCAAACTATCATTCGGAAAGCAAGGAATGGGAAATCATCAATACCTACCCGGATGAAGATACGCAATTGCCCGGGGGAAACCTTATACCGCATGCTGGTGACAAATATATCCCCTGGAATTTCCGTATGCCCGAAGCTTACGAAAAACAGGCCGAGCAGGATTACAAGGCGGCCGTTGATGACTTTCTCTCGTCATACAGCGAAGACACCACCAAGTACGGCGGCGATACCGATTACACCTATATTGAGAAGCACTCCGTCCCTCTGCGGCTGGGACAGTCGGTAAGGCTGCTCAGCGAAGAGTATTTCCCCGGCAGCGGTTACCGGGATACACGCATGACAAAGGTTACACGCAAGCTGGAAAACCTTTCCATGGCGGCCGTTGAATGCACGAACCGAGTCGGCAAGGGCTGGAAACGCAGCCTGGAAAGTAACCTGAACGGATTGCAGTACGTTGTCGGCGGGCTGCTGGACCGCTCGGTTATCGAGGTGCTTAAATCATGGGACAACCGTGAGGCCAGCGAATACAACGTGTTTTCAGCCTTACGGGCGATAAAGGAGATAACCCGGCGTGCCATCAGCAAGATCGGTCCGGATAGGACCTCCTTTCTTGTTTCCTTTCTGGCAGGCGCAGTATTCGGTAAGGAAGGGTTCGCTTCCGGACTGGCCGGATTTGGCGCCAAGATAGATGAGAACGGCAACGGTGAAATGCGGGGCTTGCGGCTTTGGGAATGGCTTGAGGTACCGGAACTCAGACGTAACCGTGTGGAAGTGTATGCCGGCATCAAATGGCGCACGCCGGGTGTCGGCATTGTGGAGAGTGTGGTGGCGGATACGGACAATGAGGGAAATCCGCTTTCCACCGGCACCGTGCATCTCAAGCTGGAAGCCGGGGAAATGGGAGCTGTTGCGGCGGACGATATAAGCATGGGAATCATCCATTTCGAGGATGAGACGATGAATGCCACCGAGGATTCGGACGATAGTAAGGGCAATTTCCGTTTTGCCGGTTTCGGAACGGCATACTTCCGTATTACCGGAGTCTCAGGTGAGGATAACGGCACATTCCGTTATTCCCTGCGTCCGGGAACAACGCTGCATCCGCAGAAGTACATGCATTTCTCATGTTATGGCAATTTCACCAACCCCGACCGTCAGACATCCGTATATGAGACACGCACCTACAGCCGCATGCTCCGTAACCAGAATACCTGGGAAATATCGGCCGCCAACATCGCAATGCAGTCGGGCGACCTCTCAAACCTGAACGTACACGGTCTGGATATGACGGGATACTCCATGTATCTGAACAGCGTGTACTTTACCGGTACGGTACGGCAGCTGAAACCTGACGGTACGCCGGTATATACGGCCAATGACCGTGGAGAGTGGGCATCCGGTGAAAATTATGCCTTTTATGACCGGGTTTCCCATGATGGCGGCATTTGGCTGTGTGTAAGCGAGAGCGGCAGTGCATCTGAACCTGCAGAAGGAAATTCGGACTGGTTGCTACAAGTGAAACCGGGAACGGACGGAACTGATGGCAAGAACGGTCAGGATGGCGCTCCGGGAAGGGACGGTCAGGACGGTGCTCCTGGTAAGGACGGAACGGATGGTGCACCGGGACAGGATGGCATTTCGGTCAGTAACCACGGAAAATGGCATACCGGCCTTAAGACACCTTACCTTGGACTGGTGAAAATGGGTGGAAAGGTGTTTTTATGCAAGGTTAGAAACGGAACGTCAAATCCACCCATGTGGACGGTTACCACCAAGGACGGAAGACGTATACTCCAGACGCAGGACGGTGGAAAGACCTATGGCTACATACTGACCGGCGAGTACAACTCCGAAGAGTACGACATGGTGGTGGAAAACGGGGAGAACGGCCTGCAGGGATGTATACTCCGCAAGGCCGAATGGGTGTCCGGAGTAGAGTGGCGTAACGATGAGTCACTGGCTGGCGGTACACGGTACGTCGATGTGGCACTGGTCAGGGATAACGGTACGGAGACTGGTTGGCGGGCATACAAGTGCCGGGTGACGCATATAAGTAGCGGGGGAAATGCGCCGGGAAACAGTACGTATTGGGAAGAGTTCGGACTTAATACGGCAGCCATATTCACATCGCTTATTGTTGCTAAAAATGCGATGATAGAATTCATGCAGGGGAACGAACTTCGTATTAGAAAGGATGACGGGACGGTGACTGCCGGCCTTAGCGGTTCCCAATCCGGTGAAAAGATACGGATGTGGGCAGGTAGTTCTACTCCTGATGATGCCCCCTTCCGGGTTACTGAAGACGGAAAAGTACATGCAGAAAATGCGGAAATAACCGGAGAAGTCAATGCGACAGGCGGTACTTTTAAAAATATCAAGTCGCCCAATAACTCCTTTGTTATTAAAGAAAACGGGGACATAGAAATAACCGGCAAGGTATCCACCTCTATGAACGGAAAGCGTATTGTGATTGATTCAGCTACGAACAGTCTTAGAATGTACGGCTCCGATAATCTGTTGGCGGGAACTATAGATTTCATCGGTGAAGGTGGTAGTACATATCCCCGTATGAAATTAATCGAGTATGTTTCCGGAAATCCAAGATATACTGTTTTAATAAGACCTCAGCTAATAAATGTATCAGAGAATGATGGCAATGACTTTTATGATGTCATGATAAATACAAATGGAATAAGCTTTTTAAAAAATAATGTGGTAACTAAATCTTATCCTAATAAATAAATGCTATGAGAGTATTTTATAAAAGTAAATTAGCAAAGTGGATGTTGTGGCAGGGCTACAGCACCATTACTTTAGGCTGTTTCGTCTTTACCAAGAAAAGCAAGGCGGAAATGAAAACACGCGTTCTTAACCATGAAGCTATTCATGTAAGACAGTGGGAGGAATGCATGATTGCTTCGATGGTTCTGTTGACGCTTGTCATGTCCGTTACCGGGTTCAACGTATGGATGTATTTGTTGTGTCCGTTGTGGTTCTATTTGCAATATGGACTGGAATATGCCGTTTCTCGTGTTTACCATTCTTTCAAAGGTATACATGGAGCGGATGGGAATAAAATATCGTATGGAAATTCAGCGTTCGAGATGGAGACAAAATCCAATGAAGAGATAGACCGTTATCTGGATGTTAGGAGACCTTTTGAATTCGCGAGATACTACGGAAAAATATGATTTTTAATTTACAAAAACGAGATAATAGTTAATTGTTAAATTGGGCTGATTTTTGTAGTAGAAATGACGCCCCTAAAATGTACAAGATATGGGTAAAGATATAAAAATCAATGAAGCGCAACAAGTGAAGGATGCTGCATACGTAACAGTGGTATTAACAGATGGGAGTCTTGGGAAAATCGCCAAAAATGATTTGATAGAATTATTCAAAACATCAATAGGCTTCAATACAGTTTTACAAGACAAAGGTGAAGCTAAAGATGATTTGAACACGTACAAAAGTACTGGGTATTATGATATAAATTATGTTTCTAACAAAAATGCCAACTTTCCGCCTTATATCAATTATGGCGGATTAATAGTAATATCGTGTAATCAAGGCCGATGGGTATTACAAATAGCTTATAGCGTTCAAGACAATCAGATACGAACGCGAAGCTGTAATGATTTGGGAGCTTGGCAAGATTGGCATGAGCGCTAACTTTTATCTAATATATCTTCTGCCCCTAAAATGTACAAGATATGGCAGAAGATATTAAAATCAATGAAGCACAACAAGTGCAGGATGCTGCATATATAACAGTTATATTGGAAGATGGAACTCTTGGAAAAATAGCCAAAGCAGACTTGGCGGAACTACTCAAACCATTAATAGGATTTGATACGGTTCTTCAGAATAGGGGTGAAGCCAAAGACGATTTTAATACTTATAAAAATACGGGGTATTACGATATAAATAAAGAATTATATAACAATCCTAATTTTCCTCCAGATATAAGCTACGGCGGGTTGGTCGTTATTTCTTGTAATAAGAACCGTTGGATATTGCAAATAGTTTATAGTATTCAAGATAATAAAATCCGAACCCGAAGTTGTAATGAAAGTGGACGTTGGCAAGAGTGGTACGAACGTTGATTTCTAATCCATTATATCTTCTGCCCCTAAAATGTACAAAGTATGGCAGAAGATATTAAGGAAAACGAAATGCAGAATGGTAGTCCCACTCTTTTAAGAGGATTGGATGCTGAAGGAAATAGTGTTGTTATACCTACAAGGGATTTAGCAGGCCTGATAATGTCTCCATATAAAATAGTTTCAGACATTATACATGTACCGGCTGATAAATGTTTGAAAATCGGCTCTTTCAGTTTGGATGAATTAGGGTATGGTTTTTCCACAATAAATTTATCTGTGCATGAATATAACTATGGTGGTTGGGGGTATAGACAGGCATCATATTTATTCAATATTGCCAACGAGAGTGCTGACAATACTCTTCATGGGACTTTATATGGATGTAAAACAATGTTTTCCGAAGCATATATAAAACGGCTAAGAAGTGCATTTGATAGAGATGGAATATTCCGTGATTTATACCTTGATTTTAATATGGAATGCTTCGTGTCAATAGATGCCAAGGTGATTCACTGGGTGAATATAGAAATATCCGATGAGTTGAATGCAGGGACTGTTAAAAATATATCGCATGGGACAATTCAATATCTCAACCAGTAAGGATTTTGTACCCAATTATTTATATTTATAACTCCTATATTCTTATACTGTATCATTTGCCCCTAAAATGTACAAGATATGGCAGAGGATATTAAGGAAAATGAAATGCAGAATGGAAAACCAGCCAGATTGAGAGGCATAGATACAGATGGGAACAGCATAACACCAACAATGGAAGAAGTGACCGATGCACTACCAGGAGAAAAAAAGTACGACAGAGGAGTGTATTATTCACTGCCTAAGTCCATTGTATCTGTCCATAAACCAACTGGAGGCAATGAACTTAAGACCATAACGTTATTAAAAATAGGAGACTATAACACGTCCCATTTTAATTTCTTTGAGGTTTTTACTATTCCATTTTACTCGAATAACCATTGCTTACCCGGCTGGTGCAAGGTTCATTATGCGCCCGCTGGTACACTCCAAAGTGATGTTGCTCATTCTGAATGCGGATGTTTCTCTAATTTAAGGCAGATAAGCTATAAAGGGAACGTTTATTTGGCTATTGATATACTGGTGAATCAGTATGGTTCTGCGTATATTGCTCTGACCGGTTATCATGAAGATACATCACAGATAATGGATGTTACCGGAGATTTTACAGAACTTCAATAAGATGAACATACAATGAGGAAACTGCAAAATCCTCATTGTATGCCAGTATTTCCATTAAGATGTAAAAGATATTTTCTTCCAATCACTCCAAAAGTCCCAAAGTTGTCTGATATACAAATTTTGTGGCCATGCTTCAGCGCACATTTGAAATCCCACAGAATCGGTGATTATTGTAAGAATACAGCCATATGCAGCTGGATAATTGTATTCTTTGTAATTTTCCTGATGATAACGGCAAAAACCATTAGGCAGATTATCAGCATTTACATTATCGTTGTCAGATATAAGTCCGGAAAGGTTTTTTAAATCAGAGGTGTCCATAAGGCCTTTATACTCATGAGTAGCCGTGGGCATATTTATTCTTATTAGGTCCACCAAGTCTGCTTTGGCTATTTTTCCAAGAGTTCCATCTTCCAATATCACTGTTATATATGCAGCATCATTTGCTTGTTGAACTTCATTAATTTTTATATCTTCACCCATACCTAATATATTTTAGGGGCAAAGAATATGGTTAAGACGTGAGGAACCTTTTCAATCAATACAATTGGTAATTTATATTTTCTTCCAGTCACTCCAATAATTACTGAACCATCTATACCAACGGTTGTTAGTATATGGTTCGACGCATAGCTGATAATAAAAACCAGGTGAGGTTAATTTAAATAAGAAAGCTAATTTATAATCAGTAAGCGGTGGAGCATTTTTAGTATCTTCATTTATCCAATATAGACCATTATTCTCATAAGTGCCAAGACTATTGCAATCGTCAATAATTTCTGTATTATTCTGTAGGAATGATTCTTTAATTTCTGTCCTTATTAAATTTGCAAGAACGCTCTTTTTTATCTTTGCTTGGCTGCCATCTGCCAATTCTACATAAATATATTCATAATCCTCTACTTCTTGAAATGCGTTCATTTTAATATCCTCTACCATACCTAATACATTTTAGGGGCAAATGATACAGTATAAGAATATAGGAGTTATAAATATAAATAATTGGGTACAAAATCCTTACTGGTTGAGATATTGAATTGTCCCATGCGATATATTTTTAACAGTCCCTGCATTCAACTCATCGGATATTTCTATATTCACCCAGTGAATCACCTTGGCATCTATTGACACGAAGCATTCCATATTAAAATCAAGGTATAAATCACGGAATATTCCATCTCTATCAAATGCACTTCTTAGCCGTTTTATATATGCTTCGGAAAACATTGTTTTACATCCATATAAAGTCCCATGAAGAGTATTGTCAGCACTCTCGTTGGCAATATTGAATAAATATGATGCCTGTCTATACCCCCAACCACCATAGTTATATTCATGCACAGATAAATTTATTGTGGAAAAACCATACCCTAATTCATCCAAACTGAAAGAGCCGATTTTCAAACATTTATCAGCCGGTACATGTATAATGTCTGAAACTATTTTATATGGAGACATTATCAGGCCTGCTAAATCCCTTGTAGGTATAACAACACTATTTCCTTCAGCATCCAATCCTCTTAAAAGAGTGGGACTACCATTCTGCATTTCGTTTTCCTTAATATCTTCTGCCATACTTTGTACATTTTAGGGGCAGAAGATATATTAGATAAAAGTTAGCGCTCATGCCAATCTTGCCAAGCTCCCAAATCATTACAGCTTCGCGTTCGTATCTGATTGTCTTGAACGCTATAAGCTATTTGTAATACCCATCGGCCTTGATTACACGATATTACTATTAATCCGCCATAATTGATATAAGGCGGAAAGTTGGCATTTTTGTTAGAAACATAATTTATATCATAATACCCAGTACTTTTGTACGTGTTCAAATCATCTTTAGCTTCACCTTTGTCTTGTAAAACTGTATTGAAGCCTATTGATGTTTTGAATAATTCTATCAAATCATTTTTGGCGATTTTCCCAAGACTCCCATCTGTTAATACCACTGTTACGTATGCAGCATCCTTCACTTGTTGCGCTTCATTGATTTTTATATCTTTACCCATATCTTGTACATTTTAGGGGCAGAAGAAATGAAATAGAAAAACGGTTCCTAATATTTATAACAGTTTAAGTAAAAGATATTTGTTTCCAGTCAGACCAAAAACGAGTTTTGAAACGATAAAAAACAGCACCATTATATGTGAAATAGAGTTGTTTGGAACAATTTATATCCCAATGTAAATGGAAAAGGATACAACCTTGTGTTTGTCCTGATTCGGATGGAACGTTTTCGCATTTATCGCCAATAGAATATATTCCACTTGTCTCTATTTTATCCAAATCTGAAATCGAACTACTGTAAATTACAGCACCTATTAAACAAGCTAATTCGTTCTTATTTATCTTTACTTGACTTCCATCTACGAGTTCACCATATATATATTCCGCATTTGTAACTTGCGGGAAGACGTTCATTTTAATATCCTCTGCCATATTCTTACATTTTAGGGGCAAAGAATATGGTCTGTCAAGGGTAGTAGGGGCTAAACAAACTTTATGATAAAGAAATTTGTCTCCATTCGCTCCATTCTCCCCAACAATCTCTGATAAAATAACAGTGATGCCAATCATGCAATAATTGGATAACAAAACCATTATTAAAGACTACAAGATTATAATTAGTCAAACCTTCAGGAGCATCCTTACGATAAATTTTGTCATCAATATAGTAATAGCCGTTTTGAGTAAGGTCAGATAGCTTACAATCGACTTGATAATAATTATAATGTTTGGGAGTTACCGGAGAAGCCAGTCCTTTCTGTTCCGAATTTGATTCCGGCATATTTTCTCTTATCAGTTCAATTAAATCGTTCCGTGGAATTTTACCTAAACTACCATCTTCCAGTAACACTGTTATGTATGCAGCATCATTTACTTGTTGAACTTCATTGATTTTTATATCTTCACCCATATCTTATACATTTTAGGGGCGTCTGATATAAGTTTTGTAGCACAAAATTCAATTCTTACCTTCACACCAAAAATGATTTACGCTTACATCAGAGTATCAACAGACAAACAAACTGTCGAAAATCAACGATTCGAGATTGAGAAATTTGCTCGTATCAGAGAGCTAAATATTGATAAGTGGATATCCGAAACGGTATCAGGAACAAAATCTGCCAAAAAGCGAAAACTCGGTTCCCTTATTAAAAAGTTAAAGAAGGGAGATACATTAATAGCTTCGGAAATCAGCCGTCTGGGTCGTCGATTAATGGAAGTTATGAGCATCCTGAATACTCTTATGCAAAAAAATATAACAGTGTTTACGGTGAAGGAAAAATATGAATTGGGCAATAATATTCAATCACAAATTCTTGCGTTCGCCTTTGGATTATCTGCACAAATTGAACGTGATTTGATAAGCCAGCGTACAAAAGAAGGACTTGCTCGACGTGTAGCTGAAGGGCAGAAATTGGGACGTTGTAAAGGGGGACATAATTCACATTACAAGCTCACCGGAAAAGAATCTCTTATAAAAACAATGCTTGAGTATGGATATAGCAAAGCAGCTATCTGTAGGAAACTGAAATGCAATCCCAAGACATTGGATGACCATTTAAATAGAATGGAAAAATGCGAATAATAGAGTATATATCCCCTAAGATTCATACAAAGATAAAAATTCTGAATGATTGGAGGAACTTTTAAGTTCCTTTTGAGAGCCGTTTAAATAGAGTTGGAAAATGAATAAAAAATCACAATTTGTTTTGTGTTAATTGGTGTAAAAGACTCACAAAGTGATTTGGAAAAGCATTACAAAACGTTTTGCGGTTTATAGGCACTATAAAATATTTTGTGTAAATGCGAAATACGGGATTCTAAAAAGAGTTCCGTATTTTTTTATTTATAACTTTGTAAAATGCCAAAGAAAATGACTGTAAAAAATCAAGCAGTGCCCGATGAAGTTCTGAGCAAGGAATTTCTGAGCCAATTTAAGACGGAAGACGATGTAAGCAAGTTCCTCAAACAACTTCATGCCCAAGTATTGGAGAAGATGCTTGAGGGAGAAATGGATGTTCATCTTGGCTATGAGAAAAACTCCGTAAGTGGAAACAACAGTGGGAATTCCCGTAACGGCAAGTACCCTAAGAAAATCCAGACCGAGCATGGTGAATCCGTCATCTCCGTCCCCCGTGACCGTAACGGAGAGTTTGAACCGATAGTTGTTCCCAAACACGAGAGCCGCGGTTTGTCTATTGAAAAGCTCGTCATCTCTCTATATGCCAAAGGCATGAGTGTCTCTGACATCGAAGAAGAGATGCGGGAAATCTATGAAATAGAACTCTCTACTTCTGCCATATCCATTATAACCAACAAGGTAAACCAGGCGGCATTGGAGTGGCAGAACCGTCCTCTTGACCCCATATATCTGATTGTATGGATGGACGGTATCGTCTTCAAGGTACGCGATAACGGCAAGATTATCAACAAGACGGTGTACCTG
>CEAA01039365.1_pt1 | contig 71598 bp, 76 predicted proteins | sample 557551 | NCBI WGS metagenome assembly CEAA01 (sample SAMEA3182115, study PRJEB8094) | gut metagenome | biome: human; feature: gut; material: Stool; isolation source: human stools | place: Canada | collected 2013-06-11
AATTCTATTCAAATTTTCTTCCTGATTCACTTCACTCTGCATGTACGGTCACATCACTTTCCTTTTTTTTAGACATAAACCAATAAAATATAACACAAAATGCTAAAGCAAACACAACACCAAAAACATTTTGAATCACTCTAAGACTAACCGCTCCTTGTAGTCCATAAGTCTCTGCAGCAATGGCTAAAGCACCAAATGTGTTAAATACTGCCTGCCAGCCATATTGTGCTGAAAATCCTACACCGATTCCACCAAGAATTCCTATATATGCATAGATTGACGAAGGAAGCAGAAAATATAATACTGTAAAACATATAACACCTGCAATATTTCCGACAATCCTTTTACGGACTCTGTAGTGCATATCTTCCATAGACGGCAAAATCACGGACATGGCCGCAATACCAGCCCACATTGCACGTGGCATATTACAAAGTTCTGCAATGCAAAGGACAATCGGTACGCATAAAATCTGACATATCTGCCATTTTGTTCTGGAAGAAGTGATATCAAATTCTTGTATCAGATCTTTCAGATTTCTTTTATAAGTTCTGTTTTTATGATTTCGATAAAATACGAAGCAGGTAAGTGCTGCACCTAAAGCCATTCCGACTAATCGCATCTGATAGCTTTTTCCCGTAACATCATAACCATATAGCAGCAGATACCCAAGAACCAATGTAGATTGATTAAACATGGATGGATTATGGCATCCGAACAGAATCAACACAGCCAGTGCCGCAATATTTAACAGCATTCCCAATACCGGTGAAAACTGATTTGCTAAATGCGGACATACAGTCATAATTACAAAGAACAAAGCCAAAAGCATCGTAGATTGTCCGGTGTGGATCCCCAGATCCGCATTCCTAAACACCATGAGACATAATAAGACTACTACACCTACAATGCTGTTCTCATTTCCAAATAGGATGCTGAAAATACTAACAAAGAAAAAACAAAATGCCATTGTAGCAGCTATCTTCACCAGATATACCCACATATGATATAGTTTTTCTTTTAGTGTTTCACTCTTTTTCAACAGGTTTTTAGAACCTGCCTGATTTAACTGCAACTCCTGATAAAATGTCATATAAATACTCCCATCTTCTAATTTATCTTAAAACTAGATAATCTCATCTTTCTGCTTTGGCAGCTCTATAACAAATCTGCATCCACCATATTCACGGTTTTCTGCTTTGATTGTTCCTCCGGCACTATCTACAATCCGTTTTACAAGTGCAAGACCTAGGCCATTTCCTTCTGCTTTATGAGATCCATCTACCTGATAGAACTTGTCAAATATTCTGGATTTTACATCATCCTCTATTCCTGGTCCTTCATCTTCCAGAATGAACTTAACAGAATCCTGTTCTTGTTTCAGAAACATCGTAATTGTCCCCTTTGAAGGGCTGAACTTAATCGCATTATCTAAAAGATTTATCCAGATATGCATAAAAAGTCCTTCATTCGCAGTATATTTAACTTCCTCCAATTCTACCTGAAAACCAATTTCTTTTTCTGTCCATTTTGTTTCCAATGAAAGAACTGCCTGGCGGATCTGTTCATCCAGACGATTATCGTCAATAAACGCACAAACTATTCGAACGCCTGCTACATCATTGAGATATGTCTGTATTCTCGTCTGAGTTGCTTTGTACATTGGACAGCTCCGGTTTGCGGGTATGCAGCCGCCGTTCGATTGATTCGTGTAGAAGCTGAGATACAAGAGCCATTAACGGAATAAAGAAGATCATGCCAAGGACACCGAACAGTTTACCGCCCAGCAAAACCGCCAACAACGTCCAGAACGGGGATAGCCCTACACTGTTTCCCACGACGCGCGGATAGATGAACTGATTTTCAACAAACTGAGTTGCCTGATAGACGATCAAGCATAGGAGCGCCTTGTTCGGAGCCGCCAATAAAGTAAATAAAATGCCGAAAGCGCAGGAGAGAAATCCTCCAATATAAGGAACGAATGCAAAGGCGGCAGTTAAAACGGCTGTTAGCCCCGCATATGGAATCCCTGCAACAGAAAACGAAAGAAAGATCAATGTTCCAAGAATCATAACCTCGACACACTGACCAGAAAGAAACTTCGCATAGGTGTCATGTGCAAGTTTCGAAATATGGCAAATTCTATCTGCAACGGATTCCTTACAGTAGGCATACAGTGCCCGTTTGCTTTGACTGCTCAATTCACGCCATCCAATTAGCACATAGAATGTGATCACAAGTGAAATTGCAACATCAGCAATCGCAGATACCGTAGAGCCAGCAACATTGGCAACTGAGGAAATCACTGTGTTCATTTCGCTCGAAATGCTTTGCAGAATAGATTTCCAATCGAGCGCAGCAAAATGTGCCGACAGTTTCTCTGTGTCAATGCCGTATCTTTGCAATAAGCCGACCCAGTCAGGCCATTTTTCTTGAACAAGAGCAGCAATGCTTTTTACAGATGCAGTGAGCTGTGGAATCGCAATTACACACAGAAGAGCAATAATCGCAATAACACATATCAGCGTCAGTAACAGGCTTATCATGTCTATTTGCCGATCTGTAGCTTTAGTCAGCTTTCGTCGAAGCCTCTTTGCCAGTCCGCGCACGGGTACACTCAGAACAAAGGCCAGCAAAAGGCCTGATAAAATCGGAGCGAGCAAGCCAATACACGATTTTAGAAAGTTGGCAACATAGTTTAGATTGTTGAATGCCGCAAATAAGATCACCCCAAACGTGATTAGTAGAAGCGGCTTTTTGTAGGATTTATCCATGATTACATCCTCGTAAGAAATCGGTTTGTTTTATTATTGGGGAGTATCTTATAGGCAATCCACCAACCAAAGAAACAGACTGGCAATGCAGCGAGAACATCCATGATAGAATGCTGTTTCATAAAAACGGTGGAGAGACTGATACACACGGCGATTGATGTAGCAGCGATTTTCCATCCGACGCTTTGGAGCGCCTTGCAATCCCATAACCCAAACATCGCGGCAACAGAGCCTATTACATGAAGTGAGGGGCAAACATTTGTATTGGTATCGAAACTATAGAATAATTCAATAAAGCGTGTAAGTAGATTATTGCGTACAAATGCTTCTGGCCGCAAATTTTGGCAGGTTGGAAAGAACAGGTAAATCAAAACCGTGATCGTATAGGTGACTATCACAAAATACATCATACGCCGAAATGCAGGTACATCGACGAAAAAAGTATAAACCAACGTACCGATTAGAAAGACAAACCAAAATAGATACGGAATCAACGCCCATTCACAAAATGGTATTATATCATCGAGTCCACAATAGACGGGATAGTAATTTCGTTGCGGTTGCAACCGCTCAAGAAACAAAAACAGCAAGCCGAAAATTGGCCAGTAAAGCAATAGCCTGACGTGAGAAAATTCAGGTGTATTAAGTTTATGGATGCGGAACTCACGGTAATTAACTTCCGGCTTTATATGATTACTTTGCATGACTGTATATCCATTCATAGATTTTATCGGCTGCCGTACATTCCGTCTGCGACCGCATTGCCGCGCGCATTTTAGAAAGAAGCACTGGGGCATTTAGCGTTTTTATTGTGGTGTCTGCGATTGCTTTTGGCGTATTGGCTGTGACGGCCATTCCATTACGCAGAAAAAAATTCAGATTATGTGTCTCGCAGCCAGCCACTGCATCGATAAGCACCATTGGTAACTCTGCCGCCATTGCCTCAGATGTACTTAGACCTCCGGGCTTTGTCAGGAATAGGTCTGAGGCTTGCATGAGCTGCGGCACATTATTGACGGTTCCCAGAACATGAACTTGAGAATACTTTTCTGTCCTTTTTTGGAGTTTTTTGCGTAAATCATCATTTGTGCCGCATACAACACTAAGTTCTTGTTCTGTTGTGAGGTAAGGGCAGAGATACGATATAATCTCCTCCATTGGACCGCAGCCCATGCTACCGCACATCATTAAAATATGCTGATGAGCAGGAGAGATTCCGGCGTTGGCTTTTCCTGCTTCTTGTGACACACGCTGGTAGAATTGCTGCCGCACAGGGATTCCACTGGCGATCAGCTTTTGAGGTTGAAGTCCACATTGTTCAAACTCACCTAACAGCGAAGTGGACGGAATGAAATACCAGTCCAGCGCAGAATCCGCTGTGCAGGGAGCGCAGGTATAGTCTGTAGAAATGTGGCTCGTTACAAGCTGTAAGCATGGGTGCTGTCGGCGCATTTCTGTCAACGCCAAGGCTGGGAATACATGAGTACAGATAATATTATCGTAGCCTGCAGAGCGGATGTATTGATACATCCGCTCTGCGCCGGAGGAAAGTAGCTTATAGATCGGCGTTCCCTCACAAAAAATATCTTCGTGAGATTCCGCACGCTGATACCCAGCATCAAAAAGCCTTGGAGCATGGCGGTAAATTCGGGTATGCCAATTAGAAATAAACGTGGATGCTTTTTCTGAAATAAACTGCAAAGAATCTGTAATATTGCAGATTTCTCCGCGAGAGTGGTAGGCTTCCTGAACTGCTTGCGCACAGGAGTTATGCCCTGCGCCAGTGTTGCAGCTTAGAATTAGTGTTTGCATTTGAATCTCCTATTTTTTCCTTTGCTGCATAGCAAACAGCTTTTGCAGGCGTGGGCGATTATAGCGCTGGACAACAATAAACGGCAAATTACCCAGCACAATGTAGATAATCGTTATACATACCCCGCCAACACCGGACCATATTTTCAGCAGTCCAAGACCGGCGATAGACAACAGAATATGTGTCCACTCTGCCACGCAAGTTTCTTCTATCATGCGCGGCAAGTTCTCATAGTTTTCCTTTGTCAGTTTCTTTTCCGGCATGATTTTAACGAATATGCGGCTCATATCGGGGATCTTTGCCTGCCATTTCCGAACATGAAGCCGCTTCCATAGTTTTTGCTCTGCCGGGTGGCAGACCCAAGGAAAACGATCGGCGTGAAACCAATGCTTCGGGATCAAGCGCCCCACTACAAAGGAGAGAACCCCTAACGCCGCGATATATAGCAGACACATAAGAAAATGCTTCATAAAAACCTCAACATAGCGGTGCGAAAATACGAAGGACACCATCTACGACCCAGCGGCGCGAATAATGTTTCATATCATAGGGCTTTACCTCTTTACATTTTGCCTGTGTAGCGATGAAATCGTCCTTTATTGCTGCAATAATACTGGAACGATAAAAGAACGAATTGTTTTCAAAGTGGAGAAAGAGACTGCGGTAGTCCAGATTGACAGTTCCTATCGTCGCAACTTTGTCGTCTGATACAAAGCTCTTTGCATGAACGAAGCCGGGAGTATACTCATAAATCTTGATGCCGCCAGTCAGCAACACCTGATAAAAGCTCCGAGACATACGGAAAATCAGCTTCTTATCAGGGATGCCGGGCATAATGATCCGCACGTCTACACCACGTTGAGCAGCGGAAATCATTGCATCCATCAAGTCATCGCCAAGCATAAGATACGGTGTAAAAAACCATGCGTAATCCGTGCTTTGAGAAAGCAAGTCAATAAAGAGCTGATTACTGGTAGCTTCATGGTTAAGGGGCGAATCGTAGTAACTAAGCACATAACCATCAAATGTGTGCGGCGGCGCAGGATACCTTTTGGGATATGTGGGCATTGCAAGCTGTCCTGCTTCTTTTTCCAGCGAAAATGCGTTCCAAAAGGTCAAGAACATATGGGTAAAATTTTTTACTGGCTCACCAGTAATCCGAAAGCCTGTGTCCTTCCAGTGTCCATAGGGATGTTCCAAATTGATATACCGATCTGATAAGTTGATACCTCCGCTATAAGCAACTTCGTTGTCAATAATCAGCATTTTGCGATGATCGCGATAGTTTGCAGTTCCTTTTAAGGCAAGGAAAGGATTAAAAGGAATACATGGAATGCCTTTCTTTTTCAGTTCACGGACATTACTGAAATTGAACGAAGAAATACTGCCAAGATCATCGTATATCACACGTACATCAACGCCCTGCTCCATTTTTACTTCCAGTTCGTTCACGATTGCGTCCCACATATGCCCCGGCTCAATAATGAAGTATTCTACGTAAATCGAGTTTCTTGCATTTTTCAAATCGGCAAGCATATCAGGGAACATATTATCGCCCAACGGATAGTAACGAACCTGCTCAACTGCACACATCGGATATTGCGTTTTTTCTTCCAGCCACCGCACTGTTTGCCCCATGCGTTTTTCGCCGTCAAAGGGCGCTTCTTTTATTGGAAGAGGCTGCGGATTGCAACTCTTTTGAACTTGCTGCAAGCGCCTTTTTAGAGGGCGGGCCGTCCGTTTATTTCCAAAGAGCAGATATAGTAACGCTCCTACCAAAGGTAGTGACAGAATAACCAGCAGCCAAAGCAATTTATAAGCGGTTTCATCTCTCTTTATAATAATAAATACCACCAAGAAAAACGCTGCAACGGAAAGCAGTGACACAATAATCGGTGCGTAAGGGGTCAGCCATTTCATCAACAGCAAAAGCCAGAGCGATTGTAAAGCCACCGCTGGAATAATTGTTAGAATGCGTCGAATGATTTTTCCCATATGTTTACCCCCCTCTATGTTATTTCTCCTCCGAAGATGCTTCCCAATCGCAAACTATTTGTGCCATTTCCTGTGGGGTTTCTTTATAGCCTCGTAATACCCACGCATTCATAAGCCCAAACAATCCATATGTAATAAATTGGATAAAGTAGTGCGTTTTGGCATCGGCATTAGCGACAATGGATGCCGCTTCTTGTAAATAGAAGTTTAGAATCACATATTGGCGATCAGCTGAGTAGAGCAGATCACAAATAGGACGAGTGGAAAGGCAAAATTCAAAAAACAGCCTGATGCCGTCATAACTACCAGTGGCGAAGTTGGTAGCACCGTGTTCGTCGGAAAAGCGCTTCCACAGACATGTGATTTTGAAAGACAGAACTTCATCTTTACTTTTGAAATAACGGAAATAAGTGGAGCGACCTACATCTGCCTTGGCAGTCATCTCCTCAATACTGATTTTTTCAATGGGTTTTTCTTTCATTAGTTCCAGCAACGCTGTACCCATACATTCTTTCAGATAGTCTGTTGTAGCCGTTGTCCTTCGCATAAGAAACGTCTCCTTTAATTGCGTATCATTGAAACAAGGATTGTCATTTGTTCCACTTTCGCTCGGACTATTGACAACGCCTGCTTCTGTGATATTCATAGCATCTATGATACTATCGTTTCATTTATACTATCATTTGCTATTTGCCCTGTCAAGCTAAAATGCGAGTACGACGAGCAGAAAGGAAAACTATGGGTACGATTTTTTCCCGTGTAAAACTCAGCGGAAAGCATGTGGCCGCCCTCTTGGCGCTGATGCTGCTCTCCGCTGTGACAGCCATGCTGCTGCCTACTGCCCTGGCCAGTATGATTGACATCGGAGTGGCCGGAGAAAACCGAAACACCATCCTAATCATTGCGGCGGTGATGGCAACCCTGGCCATTCTGCGGCTCTGTGTTTATTATATTTGAGCTATTCACAGTAAAGTTGGACATTTGTATTCAGCGGGAGAAAATAACCTTGACAAATCTCGTCTCAGAAGGCCATGCTTTTGCAGTATGCCAGGGAGCATCACTTCCCCAACCCAACCTTTTTCGTGGATGACGGTGTAAGCGGTGTGACCTATGACCGTCCCGGCTTTCAGGCCATGCTGGCCGAAATCGAGGCGGGACGGGTGGCCGTGGCGATCGCCAAAGACCTTTCCAGACTGGGCCGCAACTCCGCGCTGACCGGGCTTTACACCAACTTCACCTTTCCGCAGAACGGTGTTCGTTTCATCGCCATCAACGACAACTACGACACCATTGACCCTAACCGTGTGGACAACGATTTTGCGGGCATCAAAAACTGGTTCAACGAGTTCTATGCCCGGGACACCAGCCGCAAGATCAGAGCCGTCCAGAAAGCCAAGGGTGAGCGAGGCGTACCCCTGACCACCAATGTGCCCTATGGCTATGTAAAAGACCTGGAGAACCCCTGCCGCTGGGTGGTTGACCCGGTAGCCGCTGATGTGGTGAAACGCATCTTCGACCTGTGTATGAAGGGCCGTGGTCCCATGCAGATCGCCAACCAACTGAAAGCGGACAAGGTGCTAACGCCCAGCGCATACAGGGCCTTGCAGGGCATCAAGACCCCAAACAAGAAACCGGAGGACCCCTGCGACTGGCACAGCAGTACCGTTGTGGCGATTCTGGAACGGCGGGAGTACACGGGCTGTACGGTGAACTTCAAGACCTATACCAACTCCATCTGGGACAAGAAGCAGCGGGACAATCCCCTTGAGAAGCAAGCCATCTTCCCCAATACACATGAGGCCATCATCGAGGAAGCCGTGTTTGAGAAGGTACAGCAGGTGCGCCAGCAGCGGCATCGCAATACCCGTACAGGCCGAAGCAGCATCTTTTCCGGGCTGGTGTACTGTGCCGACTGCGGTGAGAAGCTGTATTAAGGGGCGACGAACAATTACCGACCGGAGGGCGCGTTCTTTGACTGTTCTCTCCATTAGAAGCACAAGGACAAGTGCGGTACTCATTACATCCGGGAAACCGTACTCAGCCACATAGTCCTGAAACACATTCAGGCTGTGACGGGCTACATTCTGCGGCATGAGGCACATCTCCGTGCAGTGATGGAGGAACAACTCCGGCTGGAAAGCAGTGAGCAGATCCGCATCCGAAGGAAACGGCTGGAACGGAACGAAAACCGCATCGCTGAACTGAAACGGCTGTTCATCCGGATTTACGAGGACAACGCCTGCGGACGGCTGAGTGATGAGCGCTTCGATATGCTGAGCCTGACCTATGAAACGGAGCAGAAGCAGTTGGAGACCGAGTGCGTAACTTTGCGACAGGAAATTGAAGTACAGGAACGACAGAACGAAAACGTTGAGAAGTTCATTCAGACGGCGCACAAGTATGTGGGCATCGATAAGCTGGACGGCTACGCTCTGCGGGAACTGGTGTCCGCCATCTATGTGGACGCACCGGACAAATCCAGCGGGAAGCGTGTGCAGCACATTCACATCCAGTACGATGGGCTGGGCTTCATCCCGCTGAATGAGCTGATGAAAGAGGAAACGGCGTGACCGAAGTCACGCCGCACCCTTTGAAAACTCAAGGTTTTCACCATTTTTTCATTTTACTGTTTTACGACCACCCGGCCAATGATGTGACCATTATGAAAGAGGGGCACCCAGAAGCGGGTACCCCTCTATTTTGGTGGGTCAGGTTGGAATTGAACCAACGATGTTTCAGATGTCACGGTTTTACAGACCGCTGCGATCGCCAACTACGCGCACTGACCCATATGGCGGAGAGCGCAGAACTCGAATCTGATATCACTTCTGATACGATCCGCTTAGCGGGCGGCCCCCGGGCCTTCCGGGTTCACTCTCCAAATATGGCTGGGGTGGCTGGACTTGAACCAACAAATGCCGGTGTCAGAGACCGGTGCCTTGACCATTTGGCGACACCCCAGTATATTGGCAGGGATAGGGCGACTCGAACACCCACGGGCGGTTTTGGGGACCGCTGTTCTTCCGGTTAAACTATACCCCTGTATGATGATGGTGATGCCTGCGGGATTTGAACCCAGCATTACAAGCTTGAGAGGCTTGCGTCCTAACCAATTAGACGAAGGCACCAGATGGAGATACGGGTCGGATTCGAACCGACGATTAACAGCTTTGCAGGCTGTCCTCTTCAACCTCTTGAGTACCGTATCATGGCTGGGATAGTTGGATTCAAACCAACAGTGGCCGGCATCAAAGGCCGGTGCCTTAGCCGCTTAGCAATATCCCAGTATTATGGAGATCCGCGCCGGACTCGAACCGGTCATTGCAGCCGTGAAAGGGCTGTGTCCTAACCATTTAGACGAGCGGACCGTATGGCAGGGAGAAGTTCTCCCTGCATATTAAGCAACCGAGTGATCGGTAATGAGGATATCATCAATACGCACATGCAGCAGTGCAGCAAGGGCGATAAGATTATCTACAGTCGGCAGCGCAGTGCCGTTTTGCCACTTGTAAATGGCCTGCGGGGAATTGAAGCCGAATGCCATTTGTAGGTCATGCACCGTCAGCCCCGCTGCTTTGCGAAGCATCACAATATTGGTGCCTGTGCGAGCAAGGTTGATCGTTGGAATGTTCATTCTCAAATACACCTCCTATCTGAATTATTTGGCCTCATGGGCATGAAAAAGCCGCTTGTCTGCACTCAAGACAAGCGGCTTCAATAATTCAGAGAAGGAGATCCTGATAGACCGATTCTTTCAGGTCAACAGGTACTCAATCCGATCATATTCTTCTGCTTATCTTGATATGGGCGTGCTTCGCAAAAGCTATATTCCTCGCACTGGAAGATAGCCTGCCATTCGCTCATATAGAAGATAGCGGAAGAAATAGTCTTCATAGTTCTGCGTCCTTTCTGTAGAGATTTGTTCTTGGTTTCTGACTGTACTATACCACAACTCTTTCGGTTTGTCATTCAACTTGTGGTTAAATATCGCTGTTTTCTGGAGAGATGACACCATTCTCAACATAGTATCGGTAGCTGCCGTCGATATTGACCTTGCCCCAGTGCTTAATATCATCATTCTCTTCAAGCTCATCTGGATGGATACAAAAGTCGTCGATCTGGTCGCCATAATCCTCGTCGGCATATACCTGACAATAGTATCCGCCTTCATTAGGCTCACAATCTGGCGTTGCAGAAACATAAAGGCCCCTGTACTCCATGGTCATCGACTCCTTGTACAAAAAATGCGGTCCCAATATGTCAGAATGCACAAACCGTTTCAAGTGCAGTTTTCACCCATTACACCAGGCTACAGCCTCTTTGAATTGCTCCCATGTAATAGCTGTACCGTATTCATCATAGATGCTGAACTCGGGATTGTCGCGGAGCCACTGCTCTACGGAGAAAATGTCTCGAAACCCGTTCTCGACTCTCCAGGAAAAATGACCGGCTCTTGCTGTGCCGATCACGACGGACGCACTTTCCGGTTCCTCAATCTGAAAGAGGAACTGATTTGAGATTTTATTAAGCAGTTCATCCATGGTGTCCTCCAGGTCAGAAGTGACGGGGATTTCTTTGATCCGGTTGATGCAATCCGCCTGGATTGCGATTAGCTTTTCCTGAAGAGCAGCCACTTCTTCAACGACCTGTCGTTTCATAAATTCATATTGCGTACTCATTGTGTTTCCTCCCATGAGTCATGACTGCCGTGCACTGCCTTCAAGGCATCTCTATGCGCAACCTCTTCAACAAGATAGTCAGCCTGTGCGACCATGGATTTTTGTTGTTAAGCTTTACATCCAGAACCGTCCGGACAGACACCCGAACACGATGGAAACCACGCCCTGGATCATCAGGAACAGCCCCGCCAGAACGGACAGCGTCACCGCCGCAGCCAAGGGGTCCATAAAGGAGAGGAATCCAGCCGCCGCCATCAGCAGGCCGAAGGCTGTCACCCAGCCCCATCCCCGCACTCCAAACCGGCGCAGATCAAAGGAGTTTACAAATTTCGTGATGCCGGAGAACAACAGCCACATACCCAGAATATAGGGCAGAGTCATCATGGTGAACATCTGGTTGCACAGCAGGAAGATGGACAGCAGCACCGTAAGGATGCCATCCACCAAAAACCATCCGGAACCGTAAATACTGCTGCCCGCCGTGGCAAAAATCATAATATCTACCACACCGGAAAATAACATGGCCATTCCTAACAGGAAGGACAGCCCGCTCAGGGTAGCGCCGGGATGGAGCATACACGCACCACCCGCCACGATCAGCAGCACACCTGCCACGATCCACAGCACGCGGGAAACGGTTTTATTCATACATCATGCCTCCTAAGGAAAAAGAGGGGGATCCAACTTTCCTCCCGTCGATCCATTCGATCTTATTTCGTATCCCCGCCCGGAACCCGGACGGAAATACGACGCAGGACCGCCGTTAAAAGAAACCGGCCGGGACCCGTCCTTGCGGGCCCCGGCCATTTGGTCACTCAATGGCGATAGCGGTCTGAGCAGGCACCTGCTTGACCTCGGCCTTGGGGACGAACAGCTTCAGAACGCCGTTCTCATACTTGGCCTTCACATCCTGAGGCTCCACATCCTCGCCCACATAGAAGCTGCGGCTGAGGGAACCGGCGTAACGCTCCTGGCGGATATAACGGCCCTTCTTATCCTCCTCGTCCTTGTCCAGTCCCTTGGCGGCGCTGACGGTCAGGCAGCCGTCCTGCAGCTGGATCTCTACCTCGTCCTTCTTAAAACCGGGCAGGTTCATGTCGATCTCGTAACCGTTCTCGACCTCCCGCACATCGGTGTTCATCAGGTTCTTCGCATGCTTGCCGTACAGCTCATGTTCGGCCTTCGGGAACATTGCGCTATTAAAGAAATCATCAAACAGGTTCTCACTAAAAATACTGGGTAACATAAATTGTTCCTCCATTCAATTCCCGCTCTCGGTTCCGGGAGAAGCTCCCGGTCCGGAGCTTGAGTATTTATAATTTGATTTGATTTCTTGGGGGGGATCTCTTTATCCCTCTCCCTAAGATCGTGTTCATTATAACCCCGTTTTTAGCAATGTCAATATACGAGTGCCAACGTTTACAAAATCAGCGATCTTTGTTCACACTTTCCTGCTATTTTTGAGTATTCGTTTTGTTATATTCGATTTTTCTTTGGTTTCGATTTAAATTATCGTCATTTTGTTTATAAATTAAAAACTCGCATCCCGACTTCTTTACATAGAGGGCGCCGGCCTCAGTCAAATCAACAGAGACTTCCTTGCCGGCTTCTTCCCAGGATACGGTGTAACCGGCATCCGGCGCTTCGTATAACCACCAGCCGATATTGTCATACTGGTCTTGCATAGTGTACTTCAGCAAATCGCGCAGTGCGAGCAGGTAGAGATTGTCCTTGTCGAAGGCAGGAAAACCATCGCACATTTTACTGAGGGCCTTATCGAACTCATCAATACGAGCCTCCTGCTGGCGTATCTTCTCAATCGTGCTCAAAAACAGTGCTTTTGGCAGCACAGGCAGCACTCCTTTCTTATTCATGCGCGGATAGGATTTCTTTCAGCGTTCTCGGCTCGTAGCCCATGTAAGGCATCATGCAGCCGACATTGATGGCGCGAATGGGCTTTCCTTGTTGAACATTCAGTTTCTTGTTCTCGTTGAGCTCTTTGACGCATTTCTGGAAGAATGCCTCTTCCACAGTATTATGAGTATGGGCGTAGAGAAGAATCGATCCGCGATGCTGGCCGTTCCACATCAGGATGGGATAGTGCATCAAGCAGAGCTTGTATGTCTTTCCATCAAAGGAATCGGCAATCTCCCGGTAGTCAGTGATTTCCTCAAAGAGCCGCTGATAGCGATAGTCGGACAGGTCATCGTGGTTACCGCGAAACAAAATCTTCTTACCCTTCAACTGGGCAACCAGCGCGAGTAGTGCACTGTTCTTACCCCGCATGGCCATATCGCCCAGGATATAGACGGTATCACCGTTGTTGATCTTGGCGTTCCAGCGTTCGAGGATGTACTGGTTCATCTCTTCTACCGTAGCGAACGGGCGTCTGTCGTAGTTTCTGCCTTCATCTGTCTGGTTGCGGTTGAATAGGTGCAAATCTCCAATGTAATAATTCATCCGATCCCTCCTTAGGTGATACGGTAGATCACACGGATTTGAGAGGCAGCCCGATCACCATAGGACTGACCCGCCCGGTAAGGGAGCGCATCATTGAAGCACTCAACCTGATACTTCAGGCGCTCCACCATAGCCCGGATGTTCTCTGTGTTTGCAAAGGTGTCGTTCCAGCGATAGAGCACATACTCGTTTCGGGTAGCCTGAGGCAATTCGAGCAACTCGTGAGCGGTCAGGTATTCGTTAATATCGTCAATCTTGTGTTCTTCATAAGCTGCAATCTGGTTGCGGGTGACATAGTATTCCATCTGGTACGGGCCATTGAGCAGCCGTTCAAAATCATCGAGATTCCCGGCTACATAGAAGCGCTCCAGTCGAAGACTATCCTCTCGGCCTTCAAAAGTACTTGCAAGTAAAAGCTGCTGCGTGCTCTCAGCCAAGTCATCAAAGCCAATGGCCCATGCTCCGTTCACCTGATCCTCCAGCAAGCCAATAAAGCTGCGTGAAATGGTGGCGAGGTACTGATGACGCAATTTGCCGTCAATATCCTTGGTATGGAAGTCGATGTTGTACCACTTGCCCTCGTACTTGGCCTCGACCATGAAATCATAATAGGTGCTCATGAGATATCATCTCCATTCTTTTGGTTTGGTGCATCATCCAGAAGTCCCAGCGCTTCCACAATCTCCGCCTGACGATGCATGCGGCGAAGCATGTCCTTTTCTGCCGCAACGGAGGCTTCGCGAGGGATCATAGTGTAGTCATTATGCATGATCCGAATCTTGCCCACTTCTTTCTCGGTGTGGTAGTGGGCGAAATACCAGCGCTCATAATCGAGCTTCGCCTCGATCTGCTCCAGCCATACTTCGGTAGACTTGTCCACGGTACTCTGATCGATCATGGGCAGAAAGACCTCGGTCGGCTCATACTTCAACGGGCCGGTATGAGACAACACGATATCAATCTTCCAGCTGCGCTCGGCGAGAACGCGCTCCACCTTGGCTTTGATTTCTTCGGAAGGCTGTTCATCTGGGAACCAGCTCCAACCACGGGCCAGACGATAGTATTTATCCACGCTGTAGGCACCGCCGATGACAATGCAGGAATTGCCATTGAAGTCATAGACCTCGCCGTCAATAGCGAACAGGATATTAGGATAAGCCGGCTGCATCCATACCTTGCCACCGTGATATTCGGCGAGCTCATAACCGAGTGCTTCGGATGGGCGCATCTCGTGGTTGCCGTGTAAGCAGAAGAAGGTGATGGGTACCTGGGCAAGTTGGTCTTTCTTCTTTCGGTCCCTGCGGTCATTGTAGTAGTTCAGCCCTGCGTCGCCCAAGATTACAAAGGTGTTTTCCGGTTCAACCTCTCTGCGTGCGCAGAACTCGATCACGCGCTCAAAATGCCCATGGGTGTCGCCAGTCATATATACTTGGTTGCGAGGGTCCAGGATTTCCAGCAGATGGGCTCGCACTTCTTCCTCAGAATAGTATGGGCCCTCTTATGCTTCTTCGAGCATGGCCATCAACTCTTTTGCTGCTTCTTCTCTGCCCATTTTTATTCACTCCTTTTCGTTGGCAGGAGTTTGGATACTCCCAATACCACTTACGGATGACAGGATTGCTTAACAACGGAATCAAACGAAATTGACGCGGCGATGGAGCTACCCATTGCCGCGCCTTTCTTACTTAACCCATTGCCAGCTCCTGGCTCTGGTTGTCCTTGGCGACAATCTCTTCAATCAACTTGCTGTCATGGCGCATGATGTAATCAAAGGTGTCTTTGAGGGAGAGGAAGAGACGGGGCTGTGTATGGAACTTCTTTGTGTTCCCGCGCTCGGTGACGAGATTGATATGCTCCAGCCGAACGGGCCGCAAACTCATGTCGATACGCCACTTGCCGGCCATGGTCTGCAGCGTGAAATATCGCATGTCATATTCGAAGGGCAGACAGTGCTGCGTACAGAGCTGAATCAGTGTGTCCGTAGTCTCGCCGTGTCGCTCCTTATTGGTGATAGGAATTGAGAATTTTACATCCTGCTTGGGACTGGGTCTACAATGGCGGCAAGGAGAATAGCCGGCTCGCACAGCGTCCTGATACCGCGCAAAACCCCTGAGTTGGTTGAGCCCAGTAATCTTTGAGCAGTTTCTTGTGTGGAAGGTGCTATACCCCTTGCTTGCCCAGAAAGCAAGACCGGGTTGCGAAAGGGCCATGACGGTATTGCGCTCAGCCTCCGTCAAATCGCCGCGCTTGAAAGCTGTTTCGCGTTCTTCCTTAGCTCGCTTGAACCGACCTAGGGCCTTTCGTTCTTCGCCGTTCAGATTGCGGTTTTCCGCTTTCTGCGGCTTGTTTTGCTTTATCGGCAAAGAAATACGCTTGCGCTCTATCGGCACGGGCTTACAATGTTTACAGGGCCGGCGTCCGCTCTTCAAGCAGGTCTCATAGGATACGGTACCCTGAATGTCAAAGGATAGCAGCACATGCGAGCAGTTTCGTGTATGAAACACCTTGGACTGCTTGGAATACACATAATTGTAATCAGATCGGGTGATGGAGTCCTGGTTACGATCCCAAAGCGCATCCAGAAATTCATCATGGCAGCAGGCGCAGGGTTTATACCTCTTCCGGATCGGTGCCTTAAACGAAGTGTATGCCGGCAGGTAACGGTTATCCGGAAGCAGCTCGCAATCAGAGTGGTGCAGCAGCTGGGTTGAGGTATCGTAGAGAAGCGGAAACACCGGTGATCCTTTCAGAGCAGTGGTGTCCTTTACCCACTTCTTGGGTGGCGCCTGCAGATTTCTTTGCTGGAAATCGATGCTTTGAACGAGAGCCTGTATCGCCAAAACATCATTGATGGAACAGTGTGCAGGCTCTGGCGTCGGGATATCTCTTGCCGCACAAATCTTATAGGGGCTTCCTACGGCACCTTTCTGACCGGCCAGGAACCCGTAGATGTAGTCGGAGAGGAATACTACCATAGAGGCCCGATCACGGATCTGTGCTACCTTGGTGAACATGATATAGAGGTCATAGGCCTCCTGGTGCCACCAGCAGAGAATGTCCTCGGGCTGTAGCCAGTGCTCAAAGGCGTCAAGTGCCGGATAGAGCGAATCTGCATTCAGAAAGTTGTCACGAGTCCAACCGGAGAAGGCCATGTGATCCCACTTCTGGAAGGTGATATCCTTGGGCCGAAAGAGTACAGAGAAGGAATCCACCGTCTGCCATTCTTCATCTACACGGATTGCCGCAAGCTGTGTTGGCCAGTGATTTCCGTGTCGATTTGTAACCCACTCCATATCGATCAGAACATACATCCCTGTCACCTCTCCTTTGTGAGACCTATCGGATTATGGCCATAGCATACAATAGAGGGTGTCCAAAAGAACGGACAGCACATATGTGTACCCTGCGGGAAGGTAGTAATTACAGTACAACGCCGTGGTTTTTTCAAAAACTATGTTGCACTTTCTCTGTTTTGGTGTCTCATATATGGGAGATCAAAATGAACATATTGCAAAAGCTGTTTCAAGGAAAATGCATTCCTGTTTCAGAGCATGGCGGGAACTCATCTTGTGAATATGAGGTAGCCGTGGAAAAACTTTGTAAGATTGCAGAAAACCTGCGACAATATGGCGTGCCGGAAGAGCTGATTTCTGCGCTTGATAAAGCGGAGAACGAGATCCTTGCATTGGAAGAGGAGCGGATGTTCCGTTTTGCGATTCGATATCGAGCAGAATTACAGCGTGAGCTTATGTGAAAGGGACAGGCCATTGCGGCCTGCCCCTTTCGCTATTATGCGGTTTTCTTCTTCCGTTCCTGCTCCCGTTCAACCTGTTCATAGGTGCCGATGTACCCAAGTCTGTATTCCAGAAGAAGCGTGTGGTCGATCATACTCATGCTCTCAAGCCCTCCGACTGCGTCAATAACCCTCAGCGCCGCACGATAGCCACAATAGAAAGCGTGGCAGGCAAAGGAGTGAATGCGTTGGCCCCAAGCGCATTCCAACGAGACAACATGCTCCTTGTTTTCATCCGTCAGCTCCTCGCCCAGCTCCTTCCCCAGGCGGAGAATCTCGTCGTTGCGGGCGTAGTAGTCTACATGGCGCTGCATACCGGGCATCTCCATAAGGCTTTTCATGAGGTAGCGATCGAAGCCATCCTCTGTTATCCCATTCCCACTGAAGAACAACTGGAAGCCAGAGAACAGGCCCGCTTCAAACCCATAGTGGGAGGCGTATTTGCGATTCTGCCGATAGCGCTCTTCCATCGTCTTCAACTTCTCCATTTGCTCGGAACTGAGCACTTTGGGCAACTCCAATCTTGCCGCATCATACTCGCCCTCTTCCGTTGCGAATGACTCTACTGCCCATGCATCGTACTCCTCGCAGATATATGCGTCGTAGGTGGAGTCGAGGGCACGCCTTTTCATGTTTTCCAGCATACTTGCTACGCTCATTTTTACTATCTCCTTTGTACTATATTGATACTAATCGTACCAGATAAGTACATAATAAGGGGAAGTAAGCGCAAAACTTGTCGAATCATGGGGAGTGCGCAAAAAAAGATATGCACCTACCGAAAACCGGCAGGTGCATGGCTTAGCAGATTCGTTTTATGACAGGTATCGCATTGAGTGCGATCTCCACACAAGCGTCCTCTTGGGCTTTTGTCAGGCCCATATTCTCAAGTTCCCGGCGTACTCTGCGCTCGAGGGGAAGTTCAGTTTTACCGGCGAGGTAATCCAGGGACACATCGAGTATATCCGAAATGTTGTCTAACAGAGCGTAACTGGGTCGTCTGGTACCATTTTCGATATGGCGCAGAGACTCCGTGGCAATGCCAAGCTGCTCAGAGAGTTGTTCCGCAGTCAGTTTCCTGAATTGCCTCGCAGTCCGTATTCGGTTGCCCATTACATGTAAATTGGTGCTCATTGAACATCTCCTACCTATCATTATCTTCCTTTAAGTATAGGAGATTAACGGCGACTCAAAAATGAGCAGAACAGTACGGATAATACCAAATTAGTACGATTGCAGGAATTATCGCTGACAAGAAAAAGGACGCCTTCTACCAGTATAAGCAGAAGGCATCCTCATGTTGATTGGTTATTAGATGTAGAATTCTTTCAGATCGTCCAGTCGAAGGCAGGCGAGGCGCCGCAGCTCTGTCTTATTCCCGCACCCACAATCGATATCGATCAGCCCATTTCCATGCCAGACGGCGAAGGGACTTTCCATATCGCCACTCATGTAGCAGGTGGGCGTATGGCCGACGACTGCGATGCGATCCTCGAAGTACGGAGGATCATCCGGTTTAGGCCTCCTCCAAATCCGATCATCCGGGTCATCTGACGGCATGGCATGAACCAAATGGAATTTGCGGTCGCCAACCTCAACATCGAAATGATCCGGCAGCGTACTCAGGAAATGTATGATCCTGTTTCGCTCAGTGGGCGAACATACATAGAGCAGATCTCGATATGTACTGATTCCACCATTCTCTTGCCATAGCCGTCTGCTTCCATACACACTGTTGGGGCCAAGGGTATCCAGACACATTTGCTCGTGGTTGCCTAGCAGCATGAACATGTTCGGTGTGTCCTTGATGATTTTGAGGATCTCCACGCCTCCGGGATGGCGATCTATCACATCACCTATGATGTATAGCGTATCGTCTGAAGAGAAATTGATCAGGTCGAGCATCGCCTTGAAGCGATCCAACTCGCCATGGATGTCGGACATACAGTATATCACTTGCGATGCCTCCTTCTGAAAAAGTCAAGTCTTGATTTGTTTTGAAATCCCTCTATAATCGCCTGTAAAGAACACGAAAGAGGAGTAGAGAAGATGAACCAATCCGTATTGCCCGGTTTCGAGTTCCTGCTGTTGGGGACAAAGGAAATTATACAGGAGTATCCGAAAGCGCAGACTGTTGGCGAACTGGATAAAATGCTCCTGAAGGTCTGTCATGAGGCAAATAACGAGTCGATATCGGATGCTGAATTCCGTGGCATGATCTACGACCTGATGCTCAGGAAAGTAGAGCTCATGGAGGATCGGAAGCCAAAGGTCCGGCCTACCTAAAGATATCGCACTCGCTGTCCAATAGAGTGAACATACCCTACAATACCATTTTTCCTCTTCACTATCAAGAGGTTGAAGGCCCCCGACATCGTTATGGATGCCGGGGGCTTCTTGTTAGCTCACTTGCACATACTGAGTTTCGATGACTTCACTGGGAGGCACGGAAGCAAAGGGCTGTCGGGACCATGCGGGGGCCATAACAGGAAGCAGAGAGCCGGACTCGGCCAGTTCATAGGCACGCAGCATATCTTCCGCAGACAGGTTCGGGGTCCGGGTACGAGGCGGTGCAATCTTGGTCAGATCAAAGATGATCGCGCCCTGCTCAGGCCAGGGCACGCCATAGAACCGGCGCGGCGTCTTCGCGGTTTCCCAGCCCAGCTTGCTCCGGATGATGTGGGTGAGCATCCGGTTACTCACAGTCGTCCACTTTTTTTGACCTTTCAGATCATCGGCAGTGCGACCGGCCATAAAGGGCACGGCGCACTTGTCCTTCGGATCACAGGCCTGAATGGCCAGCGTGCAGCCATCCGAGCTGATCAGCAGACGAATATGCTCCGGATAGCCCAACTCAGCGGCACTCAGATTATTGAACCGGATGCTCGAGTGGGCGATGCGCGCCTCAGCGGCGCTGAAGGTGCGAAGGGTCGGGTTGACAATGCGGAATTCAGACATGCAGGCATTCATACATCAATGTCCTCCTTGAATAGTATCGGATGTAGTGAGGAGAGAATTCCCTCTCCAGTAATTTCTTCGAGAATAACAGCTTCGCGATCGGGCATAGAGATCCGGTTCTTTGCCTCACGCCACTCCTCCTTGGAGATCAGAGGCGGGTGAACATCACGCATCCGGTACCGTTCCACCTGGCCCAGATTGCGAACGCGCTTGTGAGCGAACAGGTCTACACATAGGCTCTTTTGCATAATCACATCTCCACAGTATCGGTCGTTGCCGAGAATGTAGGTGACGGAAGAGATCGTCCAGCACGGCTTCTTTCCGGTGGGAGTGGGGATACCTTCGTGCGTCAGTATCTTTGCGATCTCATATGGGGTTTTACCTCCGAGATAGAAGGCGAAGATCCGAATAACTACACCGGCTTCCTCCTCATCCACGACAAGCTTGCCATCAACATTCTGATATCCGTAGGGCTTGACCAGTTTGGGAATGCCCTTAGCAAATCGCTGTCGGATACCCCAGGCAACGCTGATGGACTTGTTGACGCTCTCGTCCTGTGCAAATGCGGCCAAAACGGTTAGGAGCAGTTCGCCATTTTGGGATAGCGTGTTGATGTTCTCTGTTTCAAAGTAGATGCCGACGGGTGGCGATAGGGCTCTCAGGTCACGGGCGTACTTGATGCAGTCCACGACATTACGGGCAAAACGGCTGACAGACTTTGTGACGATGAGGTCGATCTTGCCAGCCTTACAGTCCTCAATCATGTTGTTGAAGTCCTTGCGGTTCTTCACCGAAGTTGCTGAGATGCCTTCATCGGCATAGATGCGAACCAGCGTCCAATTCGGGTGCTTGGCAATGTACTCGTTGTAGTACTGTTGCTGGATTTCAAAACTCTCTGCCTGCATTTCGGACATCGTACTGACTCGGCAGTACGGAGCAACCCGATAGATAACATCGTCGGAATGCTGAGGAGCCATGTCCTCTCGGGCAGGCATTCGCTCTACCTGTTTCCCATCATGGAACGCCTCGCGGATCCTTTGCTTGCGATTCTCGTTTTTACTTTCCTGGGCCAAAATCGTTTTCTCCTTCCTTATGGTATCTGGAATAGAAGAAGGCGTGAGGCGGGGGCAGCTGGATCTTTCCCTGAGGGGTATAGACTCTGATCCCATGCCGGTTCAGCTTCTGGCCAATCAAGGCGCAGCCCTCAGTGCTCCTTGATAATCTGGATGGATCAACAATCAGCACGCAATCATAGGCGCCGTGTTTTCCATCTCGGATCAGCGTTTTGATGCTCTGCCGCTGCGGGTCAGTGCCACTTTCAAAAACAGTCACTTCTGCCACGACGGTAAGGCCGAGATCCTCAGCAGCCTTTCGCAGCATCTCAAGTTGGCTGTTCATGGCTATTTGGTTGGGTTCATTTGCGGTGCCGCCAATGCGGCAATATATGCAACAACGACTCATTCGCTTTCGTCCTCCAATTCATATTTCCGTACAAGACGGTAGAATGTAGATGCGCTGATCCCGAGCTGTTTATAGCACTGGACAGCGGTGATTTGGCCCTGCTTCCACTGGGGGTAGTAGGTATCCCAGCCTTCGACGGTGCATCGTGGCCGGCCAAACTTGACGCCTTTCAGGTGTGCAGCGGCAATGCCCTCTGCCTGTGCCTTAGACTTGGTATCGACCTCGAGCTGTGCTCCGAAAGAGAGCACAGCGAGGACGATATCAGTGATGACGCTGCCAAGCAGGTCCTTATACTGGGTGGTGTCGAGGATGGGGGTGTCCAGAACAACGATATCAACACCAAGAGTCTTTGTGAGGAACTCCCATTCCGCGCGGATGGCAGAGTAGTTGCGACCGAAGCGGTCGATGCTTTTGACAACTAACACATCTCCTTTTCGCAAGATGGTGTTGCGCAGGGCCAAATAGTTGGTTCTCTCAAAGCTGCGGCCACTCTGCTTGTCCACATAGATATCACGCTCTTCGATCCCAGACCCCAGGAGTTCCAGAACCTGTCGGTCCTCATTCTGATCCGTGGTGGACACGCGAGCGTAACCAAAGCGTTTGTTACTCATATGCTCACCCCTTGGTCCGGAACATTCCCATAACGCCACCGAGCTCGGCGAGGTCATCTGCAGCAAGGCTTGATCCATTTGTCTCCGGAGCCGGAGTTTGCGCCGAGATCTGCAACTCGCCGCTGGAGATCATTTCGGTAATGATCTCCTTCACAGTGCTTGCAATCCACTCCTTGCTATGCTCATCAGCAACCTCAGGGCAGCTGGTGTAGTGTAGTATGGCGCTTACAACCAGTTCAGACATACTGCGTGGTCGCTGGCGAAGGATTTCCAGAGCACGCCGGTGCCGAAAGTCCATCTCATTGAACTGAAGGACCACACGGGCCTTTTTATTGCTGCCCATTTGCCGCCACCTCACTCTGGTAGAGGAGCTCATAGCCGCGAGCATTGGCATGAATATCCTCGATAAAAATGGGGAAAGCTACTTTGTTACCGCGTTCGATCATTCCACGCAGGAGCAAGGAACCGCCACCAGCAAAGACGCATTTACTGGTGGAGACATCAACGCCTCGCTCACGCAGGAAGTTGTAGAACTCCGTGAGGAAGTCGCTGGTCATGGTACGGATCAACTGCTGTACCTCGCCGGGAAGGACAGTGGGTTGGTTTCGGATGACCTCGTCGATATCGCAGTCTTCCAGGATCCGGGCATAGAGCGCATTACACTTGCTTGCGATACCGTTGTAGAGGGTAATGACGCCCTTCTCGAAGCTCTCTACCACTGCCAGATCCGGATGGCCGCTGCGCAGCTTCAGGACATCGATGGTAAAGCCGCCAATGTCAATGATATAGGCGACGGAATGAGCTTTCAGCGTGCCGAACTGTGTAACGGCAGCCGCAAACGCTTGGGGATAGCTGAGTACCTTGCTGACCCGGATCGAGTAGTACTTGCCGTTATACTCAAAATCTACGATCTCGCGCCGACGCAGGAAGTACTGCTCGAAACGGCTGTGCAGCTGCTCATAGTGTGCGGGAGGCAGACCCACAAGCAGAGTAATGTCAATGGGATCGAGTGTCTCGGGCACCTTGCGGCGCTCCAGCTCCTTGGCGATGGCAAAGAGGGTGAGGACATAGAAACGCTCATCCTCCGTCTTATCGCGGAGATAGGCGATGCGCTGCTCTGTCAGCGTATAGTACTTGTTGTTCCAGCAGATGTAGTCCGTTTTGAAGCCCTGGAGCCCCTCGGATACAATCAGGCCGGAAGTGAACAGCGCGTTGGGGGTCTTAATCGACTTATTGCCGTGATCGACAGAAATAATCATGGAAATTTACCTCCTTATCCGGTGAAACAAGGCGAGGCGGGAAGCCCCGCTTGATGTGTCTGTTAGTATTTACGCATAGTGTTTTCTTAGAACAACAACTACGCAAAATGTTTTTCTGCGTGTAGTTTAGTGGTCTTGCAGAAGACCTCGGAGCTTCTTGAGGGCTCCGTTGACCGACTTCAATGCAGCGTTCATATGGCAGCCTTCCCGCCTTGCAATCTCACGGATTGACATATCATCCATGAGCATACGGATGCGGCGCTGCTGGATGGGCGTCAACTGAGAAATCGCCGCATAGAGCTCTACGACCTGCTCGTCCCAGATCAGAGCGTCCTCAAGCTCGTTAAGCGTAAAGTGCTGCGGCATTTCCTCCAGATCGTCCATCGGGGTCCAGTCGCGGTGATATACTTCCTTTCGATGAATACGCTGAGTTTCGTTCTGCAGCGCACGCCATTCTTCATACAGCTCATCGCTGACAGGAATTTCCTGATAAATGCCATAGTAGTCCTTGATTTTGATTGTCTTCATGTGTTACCTCCAAGTCGTTTCATTAGTGGATGCGGACGAACGACTTGAAGGGGGCGCACGGGCCCAGTAGCTGGCTCTTGACATGGATTAGGCTCCCAATCAGGGCAACAAAAAAGCCGGCCACTCTCGTTTTGGAGAATGGTCGGCTCTTTGTTCCGGTATTGGCTGGCGCACAAGGGTATGAAAAAAGCCCCTCGGATCATAGACCCGAGAGGCTATAGGTGCTCCAGCATAATCCATTATACCGGCTGAGTCTCTACACTACAATTTCGTTTGGCTCTCAATTTCCTCCCAATTTTCTATCATGTTTTCTCTCATCTGACTGCCACATTGTCTCTCATTTGTCTCTCACGAGACTTCCACCTGAGCGGTGACGCTACCGCTTTGCTGCAGGTGCTCCCTGATGATCAGATCGGGGATTACGACACACCAGAGGCTTGCTGCATAGGCACGGATAGCTGGCTTGATGTGCCGATAGTATGTAGATGAGGAGATTCCGAGGTTGAGATATGCTTCCTCATTTGAGGTGCAGTAGACATCAAAGTACCTTGCCTGGAGGATGTTGAAATAGGTGCCTCCATTGGGCGGCGTGTCCTTCACGAGCACCAGGGCATCCTCCATAACGGACAGAAGCTGCATGGAGTGGCCCATCTCGGCAAGGCGATCGGCGATGCGTTTCCGGTCAGTGTCACGGTCATAGTCGATGGCCAGATTGATGAAGTCGGAGATGCTTTGCCGTCTACCTTCATAGCACTCTTCTTCCATCTCACCGATGCGAGAGGCAGTCCTTCGAACGGCGGGGCCGTAAATCTGGAGCAGCGCCAAAGTCTTATCAATATCCTCCTCGGTGAGGGTACTGGTGATGTCAAAGGTTTTCAAGTAGTTCTGGAATTTACTCATTATTCGTCCTTTCTGCCAGGCCTCTTTAATGGTAAAAGTTGAAGGAGCCAAGAACTTTGGCATAGGCCTTGGACTTATTGTGGAGGATGCGCTTTTCGCCGTCCGCCTTGACTTTACGATCTTTCAGGTAGAGATAGAGTGCGAAGGCTCCATTTTCCTTCACGACGATCAGGTCACCGTCATTGATCTCGGCTGCCCTCTGACAGAACAACACGCTGCCGGTGGAAATACCGTGCTCCTGATAACGATGTCCATCGGCCATAATGCAAAAACACTTTTTGGGAATCAGACCAGAAAATCCGTCGATCTGGATGGAGCCATAGCCATTGCTCAAAATGGGGTGTCTGGCTTGAGTCGTTTCAACTGCTGCGTTTATAGTCAATACCTCCTCAGTGATACATAACAGAGGGCATCTTGTATTCAACCTCCCGATGGGCAGGCATCTTCAGCCCCGTGGTGAGTGCGGCGAAATTGATGGAATGGAGGCCATAGCGGCGACGGATGTCTTCCATGGTGCGCTCCAGGATGAGGCGCTTGTTGTGCTTGGTAAAGTCTGACCAGAGATCGAGCTGGATCGGCGTGTCAGACGGGATAAGGTCGATTGCGCTGATGGTCAGAGACCGGATATTGTTGTTCCAGGTATGCTTCTTGCAGAACAGTTCAAAGCCTGCCGCTGCAATTTCCGTGTAGCTTTGCGTTGGAAATGTCAGTTTTCCTTGGTATTCCCGATGCGAGAGGGTGTTGTCGCGGACGCTGATGCGGACCCGTGTGGCAGCCAGCTTATTCTTCCGGAGCTTCAGCCCAACTTCCTGAGAAAGCTCCATGAGAACATGGCGCACTTCATCTTTCGAGAGCAAGTCATCCGTGCAGGTAATGCCGTGACCAACGCTTTTGATGGGAGGATCATAGTCGCAGGGCATCACGCGGGACTGATCAAGTCCATTGGCGAAGATCCACAGTTTCTCGCCGTTGATTCCGAGCAGTCGGACAAGCATCTGACGATCTGCTTTGGCCAGATCTCCGATGGTGTGGATCCCGTAGCACCGCAGCCTTTCTGTGGTGGCTCGTCCAACACAGAGAAGTTCCGACGCTGGCAAGGGCCAGATTTGCTCCTTGAAGGACGCTTCCGTGATTTCTGTTACGGCATCCGGTTTCTTCATATCGGATCCCAGCTTGGCGAAAATCTTATTGAAGCTGACCCCGATAGATACGGTAAGCCCTACTTCTTCCTTTACTGCCTTTCGGATCTCGTTGGCTATCTCGGCCGGTGTCTTATGTGCCAAAAGGGGCGAGCCGGTGAGCTCGATCCAACTCTCATCGATGCCGAAGGACTCCACTTCCGGGGAATACCGCAGATAGATTGCACGCACAATCCTGGAAAACTTCAGGTACTGATCCATGTGCGGAGGGACGATCGTTAATTGCGGACACTTTTGGCGCGCCTCCCAAATCACTTCACCTGTCTTCACCCCACACTGCTTTGCCAACTGATTCTTTGCAAGAACAATTCCATGACGATCCTCCGTGCTGCCGCAAACCGCAATGTACTTTCCACGCAATTCCGGATGCAGCATACATTCAATACTCGCATAGCAGTTATTGAGGTCGCTATGCAATACAACCCGACCTCCCATATTCGGTGTGCCTCCTGTCTGTGGCTTTTAAGAAAAGTTCCAATCAAGTTCCTAAAAGTTCCTATTGACAAGTTCTACTTTCCAGAATATAATGAGGCTAAAGTTCCAACCAAGTTCTAAATAGTTCCATAAAAGTTCTAACAACAAAATAGCAGGTCGAAGATAGGTTTGTCAATAGAACTTTCAAAAACTTTTCCCGATCTGCAGAAAGAGGCACAGTTATGAAAACGACTGGAGAAAAAATCAGAGAAGGCCGTGCAAACCTGGGCATTACCCAGACTGAGCTGGCCGAAAAGATTGGCGTTACGCTGCGCACGATCTCCAAATATGAAAAGCAGGGTGTGATGCCTCGTGGCGCCAATTTGCAAAAGCTGGCCGAGGTTCTTGGCGTTTCCATCGCATATCTGAGCAACGATGAGATCGTAGATCCCGCTTACGGACTCGAGGAATCTCCTTACATTGAGAGTGCTCGGGCAGTCTACGGTAAGAGAGGCGCCGCTGATGTCGAGCAACTACTGACTCAGACCAGAGCCCTCTTCGCCGGTGGCGATGTACCGGAGGAAGATAAGGAACTCTTCTTCCAGGCAGTCACCGAGGCTTATTTTGCCAACAAGCAGCGTGCCAGCGAGAAGTTCACCCGCAAGGATTATAAGAAATAAGCCGGATCATCTCTGTGTGTACGGATTATTGGACACCCCTTTTGGTACCTTTATGCTGTACGATAGGCTATTCTACTTCTGAAGTGAGGTGAGTGGATTGCTGACGATGGCGATTAAACAGGAAGCAAATCGTTTGAAAATGAAATACCAGACTACCGACCCGTATGATATTTGCACGAGCATGGACATCCAGGTAATAAAGCGGCCTATGGGCGCAAGCGCCCAGTCCTGCAAGGGCTTTTTCCTGGTCTCTTCTCGGTGCAAGCTGATCGTGATCAACAGTGATTTACCCGAAAGCATTCAACGGATTATCATAGCTCATGAGCTGGGACATGCTGTTCTTCACAGCGATTCGGCCATCAGCGCATTCCATGAGTTTGCGATGTTTGATGACACGGATCGTATGGAGTATGAGGCAAATGTGTTCGCTGCGGAGTTCATGCTGAGTGATGACGAGGTCATGGAGTCGCTGGAGATGCAGATGGACTTCTTCCAGATGGCCAGATGTCTGTATGTACCGCCCGAGCTGCTGGACTTCAAGCTGCGAATCTTGCAGCGGCAGGGCATCAAGATCAATGCCCCTTACATCGCACATGGGGATTTTCTCAAGCGCGATCTGGGGCAGCCTCTGAATTGAGTATGTTACCGGGGGCAGCATTTAAGGTCTATGTCAATGTTTTTGTAGAGCACACTACCGAGGGACTAATGCTTCCACGCACAATAGTCTGGGAAGATGGTCTGAAATATGACATAGACCGAGTGATTGATATTCGGCCTGCCTATGCAGCAAAGGCAGGTGGACAAGGCGACCGTTATACCATTCAGGTTAACGGAGCACGAACCTATCTATATTTTGAACGCTCCTCCAATCCGACCGACACGAAGATCGGGCGCTGGTTTGTTGAGCGCAAAGTGCCTTTGAAGGAATTTTTATGAGAACTGATGATAAAAAGCACCAATGCTGGTTGAACGAGGGTGAGACGATCCGCTCGTTCCATCCGGTGTTAGATTGTGCGCTTCGTGAGTTTGCGGACCACGACGCCTTTGTGAGCTTTATTTTTGAGATGGTTGATATTTTTTGATTTCGAGTAAGTGAGGAGGTAACAATGTATAGCGCTGCTATCCAGAGATATTTCAATGAGCACATCCATCTGCCGTATTCCTTCTTCCTGCAGCCTCAGCGTTTTATCCGACATGCACTCAAGAAGAAGGGTGCGTTCATGGCAACCGCATACAACTATGTCGAGCCCAGCGAGGCTGACAATGAAGACATTATCGAGTATCTTGCTACAGACTTCGATGTCATGGCCGGCAACACGGCTGGCCGGCTCTGCGTTTTAATGAAGCTTCCAGAGCCCACGATGCCTCTGCACTGTAAGATGATTGGTTGCTCCATCAAGCGGGATGGGAGCAATCCCATCTGGCGCACGATCGAGCTGACTGAGCAAGGGACTCTGCTCCTGTGTGGTTGGGGCGAAGACCATACACATATGACGATTTGTGAGGTGGGCTCTGAGCCCGATCAATTCATTCCTCGCTTAACGCAGGAACTGGCCACTGCTACGGCTGTTTGGTCTCATGTCACTGGTACAGGTTTCCCTGTGGCTGGACGACCTTGATGAGATATCCCAAAAACTGAATAAAGACGGAAGGATCGATCTCTGTTGAATGGGATCGATCCTTTTTCGTCTGGAAAGCAGAATTAGGTATTCTGGCACGAGTAAAGCTCCAATGGTATTCTGACTCTGTACTTATTAGATTTCATCTCCGTTATGGAGCTTCATAAGCTGTGAGCCAACACATTCTGGCATTTCTGGGCGGACAATTTGTTTCGCCGCTCTCTTTGCGCTTTGATTTGAATTTTCAGATCAGAGCGCTCTTTTTTTGTCCAAATTCCGCATTGCGGGTTTGAGAATTATTTATTTGAAAGGTGGAACAAGCAAATGATGGAAAGCAAAGTATTCGCGGACAACTTCAGTCGTAGCTTCAGCGAGTCGGGGGACTTCTTTCAGTTTCTCAGCGCTCGGCAGGCCCGCAGCAAGTGGATGACAGCTCCGTCCAAGGAACTCCGGTTTGAGCCGGTGGAACGGGGATCCACGCTCGGAAATCTGTATATGCAGATCTACGACCACAACGGCGACGCAGATGTTCTGGAGGACACGATGGAGAATACCAGTCTCCTGTTGAAGGTGGATGGTAAGGACTACCCGGTCCGTTCCTGTGCTCTCAAGACCGTTCTGGAGCGTGCCCGCATCTCCGGTCATGCCCTCAACAAAGTCTCCAAAAGCGTATTCGCTGAGATTCTCAACTACTGCATGGGCGTTGCCTCCGGCGACAGCCTGATCAAAGTCGCAGATGAGAAGGTATCGGCAGTACACGGTGGAGATCCCAAGGACTACACGGTCATGGAGATGCTGCCCCTATTCAAAGCGACCAATGACTTCCTCAATCGAGAGTATCCCGGTAATCGCTTCATGACCGCCCACTTCGATCACTCTATCGCAACCGCTATCTGGTGCCTGGATGGCCAGGCAGACAAACTCCTTGATACATACCACCGGGAGATTGCCGCCAAAGGCCTGCGTGCCGACAAACTGGTTCCCGCACTGCGTTTCTCCACCTCCGATGTCGGCATGAGTGGAGCGAACCTCTATCCGATCTTCCTGGCCGGCGCAGAGTCCCGGATTATCCCACTGGGATATCCCATCCGCACCGAGCACAAGAACGGATCTGGCATGGAGTACTTCGAGGAGCAGCTTGGTCTGGTCTATGCGCAGTTCGAGAAAGCAGTCGATAAGCAGGTTCAGCTCATGAACATCGAGATCCGCTATCCCGTTACTACCTTAATGCGGGTGCTGAAGCGGATCAAGGCGCCCAAGAAGGCTTCCTATGAGGCGATGGACTACTTTATGGCCATTCACGGTGATGCGCCCTGTACGGCGTATGACCTGTTCATGCAGATGAGCGATGTTATCTTCTCTGCCCAGTGTGACGGTGCATCCGGTATGCGCATTGCACAGCTTGAGGAGATCGTATCTCGGGCGCTGAATGTGAACTGGCACGAGTATGATCACCCTGGCGACTTCAAGTGGTGATTGCGATGGCCAAAGCTGTTTACTACCCGAAGGGTGAGAGGCAAAAGACCATCATCAAGCTTTTGAACTCTCTGGAAGGGCGCTATTCCAGGTGGGATATTTGGCAGGATTTCATTGTCCTGTCTGCCGTCAGCATTGCCAATGCTTTCGGTGGCCCATACAGAGAGCAACGCGAAGCGATGTATCTGGAGCGTAGCAAAAAATACTCAACCTCCGAGCTGGAAGTCTTAGCGCAGATGCTCGCCGAAGTTGTCGATGAGATGGAGCAAAATCCAGATCAGGATATGCTTGGCGAGCTGTTCATGGCATTGGGCCTTGCGAATGAGTGGAAGGGGCAGTTCTTTACACCCTATGACATCTGCAGAGCGATGGCAGCCATGAATCTGGGTGAGGATCTGAAAAGTCAGATAGAGGAAAAAGGCTGGGTATCTGTGAGTGATCCCGCCTGTGGGGCCGGCGCATTACTGCTTGCCTTCGCAAACGAGTGCAAAAGGAACCACATCAACTATCAGACTTCCGTTTTCTTTGTCGCGCAAGACATTGACTTCTTGGCGGGCTGCATGTGCTACATCCAGATGAGCCTACTCGGCTGTCCCGGCTATGTGGTCATTGACGATTCCATCCTCCATCCGGCGCAGAGCTACGATGAGGACGGACTTATCCCCAAGAACAGCCCCAATGTCTGGCTCACCCCGATGTATTTCAGGGATGTCTGGCATTGGCGGAGAATTTTCGCACAGCTGGACCTAATTACTCAGACAAAGGAGAGAACGCATGGAAAACCTGACATGTAAGGGACTGAGTGCCGCTCATCGGAGAATGCTGATCAAATGCATTACCGAAGAGATTGGCAGCATTCCTGAACCGGTGGAAATCGAGTTCATGGAGCCCATTCGACGGAAACAGTATTCATCGCTATGGTACGGCGGCCAGATCGCTGCCATTCGGGTTCACGGTTGCGTTTTTGAGGTCCATGCATTAGGCGATGTCTACGCATGGCTCTATGACAAGAGCGACCGCGATCGCGAACTGCTCTATGTGAAGGACAAGAACAACTCCGGCCGATTTGGATCGGATATCCAGCCTTATCTCAAGACTGACCGTGCTTTGGTAGCAGCAATCTGCAGGAAGCACAATCGGTATTGGATCGATATGGAGCATAACAACTGGTGGGAATGCTCTGTCTATACACCGGATGGAGTTTTCCATGATTTGATGTGGGTGCTGGATAGCGACCACATTTTCGCTGGAATCAGGGAGGTGTTCTGTCACATGGACGCAGTTCTGAAGGATCTCGGTGTCCCGGCGGGAAACGAGGGTTCGGAGGTGTCATCATGAGCAGTTTTCGAATTCCCTTGGTTTGGCAGATGTACGGGCATGTGGATGTAGAGGCTGATACCCTGGACGACGCTATCGAATACGCCTTGGGGCCGGATTGCCCGCTTCCTGAAGGCGAGTATGTAGATGACTCGATCCAGGTGGACGATCTGGTTTTGAACCAGGAGGCAACCCATGAAAGCCATCAATGAGCACTTTGAAGTTGGGCAGCAATACTATGCTCTCGTCAGTAAAGAGGTGTTGGTGGTGTCTGAAGTTTTGCAGCCTGGAATGTACCCGTCAGGCTCCGGAGGATACCATACGCTCCGGTCGCCGATGGTTCGGTTCAGAAGTGAGAAGACTGGCTTAGTGCATACCTGCAGCCTTGAGCTGGCCAAGCATCTGCTGCTTGCCAAGCGACAGACAGCAAAAGAAAAAGGAGTTGGTTGATCATGAATAAGGCACGACGCTTCGTCATTGAGACTCCGCTTGGAAAGCTTGAGGTCTATGCCAAGCACGATAAGAGCGATTGTGCGGAAGACTATCCCGGCGTCTTTATCGACTTTGTACGCGAGGATGGCGCCACGGTCGTGCTGGCTTGTGTGGAGTATGATCCGGACAAAGATTTGCTCCAGACAGTCGTCTATGGCGATTGCGCATCGGACGAGCCAACAGCGATTGTTGAACACTACAACACTGATTTTGAAGAATGAGGAGGATCGATTATGCCTAATTGGGCGTTTGGAACTGTTAAGGTGACTGGTACTCGCGAGGGTGTCAAGTCCTTTGTGGAGCGTTTCATCAGCAGCGATGATCAATCAACTGTCCCCGGAAAGCGGTTTTTTGCCCGAAGCTTTTCCGAGCAGAAGCGAGAGCAGAGCGTCAAGGATGCCATGGAAGAATTCGAAGGGAAAGCAGATAACGAAACTGCTGAGCATTCCTTCCTCATCATGTTTGCCTGGTCTGTTTGGTCCTGCATGATTGATGGTTACCCCCAGCGAAATGATGCCGAGTGCATCACGCTGAGTGAGGCCTGTATGGAGGATCATGTAGCTGTTGAAATCCGCTCTACGGAGACCGGAATGTGCTTTGAGGAACATGTCACCTGCGACGAGGATGGCAATCTCAACCATGCTGAACGAGACCTGAGCCGCTGCAAGTGCCGCAACTGCGGCGAGATCAGCCTCTTCGGATCCTTTGAGGATCTGGACGATGCTGAGTGCTCGGAATGCGGTGAACGTGGTTTCGACCGTTGTGAGGAGGAGTGAATTATGGCGCTGAATTTGAATTACAAACCCAATAAGCTGGTCGATATCACCACCCTCACTGAGGATCAGTGGTTGGACTGGCGGCGCAAAGGGATTGGCGGCAGCGATGTAGCTGTCGCCCTTAATTCCTCTCCGTATCGCACGGCCAGAGAGCTCTACTATGACAAGATCGGAGTGGTCATGGCAGATGAAGGCCCGGATAAGAGCATCACTTTCCAAATTGGGCATCTGCTCGAGGATGTGGTGGCTCAGATCTTCGCCAAGAAGACCGGCCTGTCTGTCTTTGAAGACCACTGGATGTACCAGCATCCTATTTTCCCGTTCCTGATTGCCGATGTAGACCGGTTCGTTATGCTTCCGGATGGTCGAAAGGCCATCCTCGAATGCAAAACCGCGCACTATGATATGCAGTTCAAGTGGGCGAATGGCTCTGTGCCACGCCATTATGAGCTGCAGGTGCGACACTACATGGCCGTCATGAACATCGATGTCGCCTTTATCGCATGCCTGTTTTCCAACAATGAGAACGACTTCGTATGGCAGAAGATTGAGCGCGACCTCGATGAGGAGGAGAATACGATTATGGAGCTGGAGGCGTTCTGGCGCAATTATGTTCTGGCTCGTGTGGAACCGCCTCTGGTAGAAAAGCCGGATGCAGTGCTGGAGTCCCTTCGTCGTTATTTCGGGCCGGCCGATAAGTCTGAGCCGAGTGTTGATTTGGACCGAAAGTTCCTTGGCAGCCTGAAAGAAATTCTGAACCTGAAGGAGGAAAAGAAGGTGATCGATGCGCAGTCCAAAGCATTGGAGACACGCATCAAGTCGCTCTACGCCCCCATTGTCGAGCAAATGGGGGCTGCCTGTAAGGCGTCCTGTGAGCACGGCAGTGAGTGCTTCAGAGTAACCTACAATCCTCAATACAGGGAAGGAATCAGCAAGGACAGGCTGTCAGCGCTGAGAGCCCAGTATCCGGAAATCTACGACGAGTTCGTCGATCAGACAGAATTGAGAATTTTCAAGGTGGTCAAGACGGCCATCGCATAAGGAGTGATCGAATGCTATGTCGATATGAGCGCACCATCTTCAAGTCGGATAAGGGCTTCTGCATCTTCTCCTACAGCACCGAGGATCAGTCAGTTCCCAAGGAAGCGCGCAACCGATCGTTCTACCACGACGACAAGATCCACTTCACGGCAATCGGCTATCACCTTGTAGCCTCAAATGCCGTGGAAGTAGAACTTGATGGCACCTGGGAGAACTCGAAACATGGTCTTCAGCTATCGGTCTCAATGTGTAAGGAGATTGTTCCTACAAATCAGGCTGGTATCCTCGCATACCTGAGTAGTGGTGTGATTAAGGGCGTTGGCCCAGAGATTGCCAAAGCCATTGTTGCAAGGTTTGGGGATAAGACCATGGAGGTGCTGGACAAGGAGCCACAGAAGCTGCTGAGCATCAAGGGAATCGCCCAGAGGAAGCTCAAGGCCATCATCGCCTCCTATGAGGAGACAAAGGCCCTGAGCGACCTTATGATCTACTTGGCACCGTTTGGTGTTTCAATGAAGAAGGCTGCGATGATCAAAGAAGAGTTCGGCGACAACAGCCTGAAGATCGTGAAGTCGGATCCCTTCCAGCTTTGTAAGATCAAAGGGTTTGGCTTTATGACCGTGGACTCGATTGCCCGCAAAACCAAGGTAAGCCTAAAGCATCCTATGCGATACTCCGGTGCAATCAATTATGTGCTGGATGAGGCCAGGGTATCTGGGCATCTCTTTCTCACCGTTGATGAGACCGTGGGTCAGTGCTATGACCTGCTCAACTCGGATTGTGAAGAAGAGGTGGTCTCCGAGGAGGAGATCCGACAGGCCATCTCCAATGAGCGTGTTGAGTCCCGTGTCTATGTTGAGGGATCTCGTGTGTACCTGAGCTATGAGCGTATGTGCGAAGTCAAAGCTTCCAAGCGGATTGTGTCCATGCTCCTCCAGGAAGGGTTCGATGAGATCCGTGACCTGGATGAAAAGATCGATCGGGCGGAGAAAAACTTGCATCAGAGACTGGCCCCTTCTCAGCGCAATGCTGTGAAGCTATGCTTGTCCTATCCCATATCCATCATGACTGGTGGACCGGGCAGCGGCAAGACGACGACGCTAAGGTTTATCTTGGACATCTACCAGGCAGCGTTCCCGTCAAACGAGATCCTTTTGGCTGCACCCACCGGTAGAGCCAGTCGGCGAATGTCGGAGCAAACGGGCAAATATGCCTCCACGCTTCACTCTGCTCTTGGTCTGGTCACCGAAGAGGATAGTCCACTCAACGATACGGAAATGCTTTCTGCCGATCTTATCGTGGTGGATGAGTTCTCCATGGTGGATATGCGCCTTGCGTATGTGCTGATGGAGCGAATCAAGCCAGGAGCCCAACTGATCATCGTAGGTGATGCTGACCAGCTTCCATCTGTCGGTGCCGGCAATGTGTTACGGGAGATGATCCGTAGCGAGAAGGTGCCAACGGCAGTTTTGGAAACGGTATTCCGGCAGGCATCCAATAGTCGGATAATCACCAATGCCCATGCAATCAATCATAATGACACACATCTACAGTATGGGGATGACTTCCAGATGCTCGAAGTGCAAAACTCGGAAGAGGCAGCGCGGCTGGTCATTAAAAACTATCTGCGCGAAGTTGCAATTCATGGCATAGAGAATGTTCAGATCCTATCGCCGTTTCGGAAGCGTGGCGCTGTGGCGTCCAATGCATTGAACGAGACAATACGGGAACTCGTCAACCCTCCGAACAATCTGAAAAAGGAAATGAAGTGTGGCAGCCGGGTCTTCCGTGTGGGCGATCGCATTATGCAGACTGTAAACAGGATCAATGTGTCGAATGGCGATGTCGGTATCATAACCGACGTGGAGACAGAGGATGATGATACGATTGCGCGTGTCAAGCTTCTGGATGGGCGTGAGCTGAGCTATACGCAGGAAATGTTGGAGGACCTTGAGTTTTCCTACTGTACGACCATCCATAAGAGCCAAGGACAAGAGTATCCGGTCATCATCGTTCCTCTTCTGAAGGAGCACTATATCATGTTGCGGCGAAACCTGCTCTATACAGCGGTGACCAGAGCCAAGGCAAAGGTCATTCTGATTGGGCAGAAACAAGCCGTATTTATTGCGATCCACAAATGTGATGTGGGTCAACGGAACACCGTCCTCGCTGATCGAATCGTGGCTTACTACAACCGCGAGCTCAGCAAGCGAGTGACTTGATTTTTGGGAACCGGGGTGGTCAGAAGCCACCTCGTTTCTACATTTATTATGAAGGGAAGACTCAACATGAGTGAATTGAACACGAACGCGATCCCGGCCATCAATGCCGTTGAAGGATTTAACCCTGCTGACTTTGTGCGTAACACCGTTGGAGAAGAAGGTGAAAACGATCTCTATTTGGATGTCAAGTACCGACTCCTCTGGTTCCGGCTGCACTGCCCGAACGGCAAGATTGATCCGGAGCTTGTACATCTAGACGAGAAGAGCGCTGTTGTCTGCTGCAAGGTCTACGCAGACAAGGCTGACCCTGCTGACCAGTTCATTGGGAAAGCCTACTCTCAGCGCTTTCCTACTGAGGAGCGTTTTGGAGATCGCTTCCTGGAGATAGCAGAAACGGTGGCAAAAGGGCGTGCGCTGGCCGATGCCGGCTATGGTACGCAGTTCTGCATGAATGGAGAAACCCTGGCGAGCATCATCGCTGACGCTCCCATCAAAATGCCGCCTGATGAAGACGCCGGACATCCGGGAAATGTAGCGGCCAGCTTTACTGCGCAGCCGATGCCTCCTGCAGTTCCGGCTCAGAGTGCTCCGGTGTCTCAGCCACCTCAGCAGATGCAGCCTCAGACACCCGCACAGCAGCCGAAAGCAGCTGCGCCTGAACCGCCCAAGACGGTTGATGAGTATATGAGAGTCATGACCATCGAGCAGGCCAAGGCCGTTAAGGTTGATTTCGGCCGCTTTAACGGTTGGACCCTGGGCGATATTGCCATGAAGAACCCCGGAGATTTGGCGTGGTATGTGAAGAACTATTCTGGCCATAACCTTGCACTCAAGGCAGGTGCCACAAAGCTGCTGGAAGCTGTTGGTCAGATGGCCAGCTGATTGGGCCCCTCACCGAGGGAGGTGATTGATGATGGGCAGAAAACCAGATCTGCCATGTGACATCGAACAGGTAATTGATTTGCTTGGAATTGAAGTAATCAGAGATACCGGCACGCAACTACATTGTAGGTGTCCATTCTGTGCAGATCGAAAAGCTCATATGAATGTGAAGATCCGAGACAATGTGTTTCGGTGCAACCGCTGCGGCAAAGGTGGGGGCATCCTCCACCTTTACGCAGAGTTTTGCGAAGTCACCCTCCATACGGCCTATGAGGAGCTTTGTAAGATATTCGGTCCCGACAGCAATGAAAAACCGCGCGAGTATAAGAGAAGGCGGAAGATAATTGAGACAGCGGAACTGCCGATAGCCTCAGCTGAGGTGCGAGATAACACCTATTCAAATCTGCTCTCACTTTTGACCCTGTGCCCCACACATCAAGCATCGCTGAAGGAACGAGGCCTGACCCGAGATGAGATTGACTGGCTTGGCTATCGAACAACCCCCACGACACGCCTGAGACGGATCGTGACTGAGTTGCTGGAGCGCGGTTGTGTCCTTGATGGTGTTCCTGGTTTCTATTGCCAGAAAGATACCGGGCAGTGGACGCTCGACATCAGAGGTTCTGGAATCATGCTTCCGGATCGAAATCTTAATGGGCAAATTGAGGCCATTCAGGTTCGACTCGATAAGGTTTATAACCAGAAGTTCTATAACCTAACGAGCATCGATCAGTACTATGGAACACAGTCCAAGTGCTGTCCACATTATGTCGGGGTTCACGAAGGCGACGAGGTAGTCTGTCTCACAGAAGGCGTGATGAAGGCAGATATTGCCTACAATTTTGCGCTGGGCACCTCATATGAATGTGGTTTTGTCGGCCTTACCGGAGTGCCAAGCTATTCCCAGTTCGAGCGTGCGCTTGAAGAGCTTAACTCTATCGGCGTGGTACGAATCAACATTATGGTTGACTCGGACTACCAGGTCAAAGAAGAGGTCCGAAAGGCGCGTGATCGCTATATCGAAATGGGGGTTGCTGCTGGCTTTGAGGTGGCTCCGATTACCTGGACACAAAAGCGGAAAGGCGTAGATGATCTCTATAAGCACCTTTTCCGGAACAAATGATTATCACTTGGGCTGCAGCATTTTAGCTGCAGCCCTCTGCGTATGAGGAGAATCTATATGGTTCCTATTGAAAACCAAGAGCGACCGAACATCAAGTCAGTCTATACCTGCTCGAACTGTGAGAAGGCTCTGTTTGATGGCGATGATGACCATCCGAGATGGAACTTTTGCCCCATGTGCGGCCAGGAGATTGAGTGGGATAAATCTGCAAAGGTCGTTTGGGAAGAAAAAAACTGTAATGTCTGTGGCGGTTGGCTTGTTAAGCGCCACCCTGCAGGTTTTTGGTATGCCTCAAGCGACTATATTGGGATGGATACCTGCTACACCTGTTGGCTCGAGGAGTGCCTTACGACCAACTGCCTTGGCTGTAAGCGAGGGAACTATCCGGACTGCAAGTGGATTGATTTGAAAAAGTCTTATCAGGAGGAAGACAAATGAGCGTTGAGATCTATATTGATGACTTGAAGCCTGACATTCAAAGACAGGTATTGGAAGAGCTGGGGCTCGAAACTGCAGAAGATGGGAATTATGATATTATCCCTCTTTTCAGCGTAGAGAGACCGGAATGATTTTTGGGCAGATCACGAATTTTTAGTAGAGGGGGGTGGTCAAACACACCCTCATTTCTACATTCATTATGAGGAGTGAACTGCTGGAATAATCCAAATAATACTAGGGATAATATCCCAAGGAGGTGCTATCGGTATTATGGAAGAACCTAAGATTACTTCTGGTGCAGTGCCATATATCGCATCTGAAATCCCTGATGATCCAAGAGATATCACACCCGAGCAGTGGGAAGCGATGAAGGCGGTTGACATTCGGACAGTAGACAAGTCTCAGCTTGTAGACTTGAGCACCGTTCACATTGATGAATCCTTGCCTGTGCGTGAAAGAGTGCTCAGTTATCTGAAGCAAGTGAAGAATCCATACTGTGTCCGAGTGGGCAACTTTGCTGTCAAGGTGAAGTACAAAGAGGACGGGCCATCCTTTGAGGAAGTGTTCAAGCATCTGCTGCAGCAGCAGAATATGATGTAATTCTTGCCAGGTCCGTTTTTCATCTGGATAAAGGGCCATAGATGTGGTAAAATAGCCTCGGACTAAATCAAGCATACTCACTCCTTAGGCAGACAGACCACGCCAAAGGAGTGAGATTATGCAGAATAATGCGAATGAGATGGCTGTGTTTAATACCGCCATCTATGTGCGTCTTTCCAAGGAAGACATCGTTGCGGCGCAATCTGGCCGTGAGAGCAACAGCATTACCAACCAGAAGCAGCTTATTCTGGACTTTCTGAAGGATAAGCCTGAATTTAATATTGTCTCCATTCGTATAGACGATGGATATACAGGGACGAATTTTGACCGTCCAGCCTTTCAGCGCATGCTGAACGATATTAAGGCTGGACGGATCAATTGCGTGGTCGTAAAAGACCTGTCTCGTTTCGGAAGAGAGTATATCAATTCCGGAAAGTATATCCACCGTCTATTTCCTGTTTTAGGGGTGCGCTTAATCGCTATCAATGACAACATCGACACGATTACCCGTGACGAGAGTAGCGAGTTTAGCATCACGCTCAAGAACTTGATGAATGACAACTACAGCCGTGACATCTCAGTGAAGGTCAGAAGCCAGCTGCAGGTGAAGCGGAAACATGGTGACTTTATTTGTCCGTTTGCACCGTATGGGTACCAGAAGTGCGAGGGAAACCACAATCGAATTGAGCCCGATCCCTATGCTGCCACAGTTGTCCAGGATATTTTCAACTGGAAAATTCAAGGCATGACGAACAATGGCATAGCAATTCGGCTTGCAGAGAGCGGAATTCTTGCGCCGCTGGAGTATAAGCGCCACAAGGGAGAGCCGTTATTCTCCGGCTTCAAAATGAAGGAACGGTGCGAATGGACAGCGCAGGCAGTTGCCCGGATACTCACCAACCCGATCTATATTGGAACCCTCCGCCAAGGCCTTCGCCGTAGACCAAACTATAAAATCAAGAAATCAATACCAACAGAAGAAAACGAGTGGGTTGTGATCCACGACGCCCATGAGCCTGTTGTCACGAAGAGGACATTCTATCTTGCTCAAAAAGCTCTTCTGATAGATACGCGAGCAGCACCACGAGCAACGACAGTTTACCCGCTATCCGGCTTGTTGGAATGCGGAGAATGCGGGAACGCAGTTACTCGAAGCACAATTAACAACGGATATAAGTTATACAGCTATTTCCGCTGCAGCGTGCGCACGAAAGAGGATCGCTGTGAACTCAAGCAGGTACCAGAGGCACAGGTTGAGGCAGCTGTCCTTCAGCTATTGCAAGAGCATATCAGCGCGGTGGTTGAGCTCGACCGGTGTCTATCTGAAATTCAGCAGGTGCCATATCAGAAAATCAATGTTGCCAAGTGTGAGCAGCGCAGAGAAAAACTTGCGGCAGAAATCGCTCGTTATCGCGATCTGAAGGCATCTCTCTATGAAGATATGAAAGAAGGACTCATTTCGAAGACTGACTTCTGTGACATCAGAGGTCAGTATGATGCAAGAATTGCCGATGCGCTGATTGCTCAGGAGCAGATCGACCGAGAACTCAGTATCTATCTCTCGGGCGAACAGTCCCCGAACAACTGGATGAAGACATTTACCGAACATCGAGGATTGAAATCACTCACGCGGGCAGTTGTTCTGGAGTGCATTGAAAAAGTTGTTATTCACAAAGACGAAAAGTTGGAAATCATCTTTGAGCATTCCGAGGACTATGCCCGTTTGGTGAGCAGCCTGCAGGAATATGCCGCGCGTGGAATACTAGGGGAGGCGATGTAAGCATGGCAAGAAAGAGCAGAAAAAATGTCCAAGCCACACCCGCAGTTGTTGTAGGCCCCGTCCAGTACAAGGTAGCGCTCTATGCCAGAATCTCGGTTGAGAACGAACAAAAGCGAGAAGCAGACACCATAGGTAATCAGATTGCGTTGCTGAAGGACTTTGTTTCCCAGCATCAGGATTTAGTTGTCTTTGACCTCTATTGTGATGACGATATCTCGGGAGTTAGCTTTGTGCGCCCGGAATTCGCTCGAATGATGAATGACATCCGAGCTGGCAAGGTGACCTGTGTGATTGTCAAAGACTTGTCTCGTCTGGGGCGAAATATGATTGAGAGCGGTGAATATATTGAGCAGATCTTTCCGAGAATGGGTGTGCGCTTTATCTCCGTTACCGATCGCTTTGACTCATTGCGGGATGATGCCGACATTTCAATCCAACTGAAAAATTTTGCAAACGAGGCATATGCGAGAGACATTTCCAAGAAAATTCGGGCGGTGAAACGGACGCAGCAGCTTGCTGGTAAGTGGACCACTGGCACTCCGCCATATGGATATATGTTAGATCCGGATGACAAGTACCACCTATTTCCTGATCCGCAAACGGGGCCAATCGTTCTTGCCATTTTCCGTATGGTGGCAGAGAATCATACTCTCCACTTCATAGCGAAAACTCTGAATGAGCAAGGGGTGCCCAGTCCCGGACGCTATCTGTACGATATTGGTTTGCGGAAGACGGAGAAGTTCAAAAATGCCATCTGGTATCTGCAAACGATCAAGAAAATTCTTGTCGATCCGGTCTATCTTGGTTGGATTGTGTCCGGAAAGTACAGAAGCCAGCTGTGCGAGCGGGGGACAAAGACTACAGTTAAAACGCCCGAAGAGGAATGGATTATCAATAAAGGTATGCATGAACCCATTGTTTCCAAAGAGCTTTTTGATAAGGTTCAGGACATCCTCTCGGCTAGGCAAAGTGAACAGGGCCTTGCGACTATCTACGATTCCAAGAGTAAACGAAGAAGTATGTTCAAAGGAATTCTTCGTTGCGGAGAATGTGGTCGCAGTATGTACTTGCGCAGTAAATCTAATCGCGGTTATTACTATTATTGCACTCTCCATGAGAATTACAATGCCACCATTTGTCCCAAGAAAGCGGTCAAACAGGAGGATGTAGAGTCCCTTGCCCTGCGGCTTATCCAAACTCAGATAAGAGCATTCTCCGATGCCCAGAGACTGATTGCCAACTTGAATGCTACGCCTTCTTCGCAGACCCGCTATCAGATATATGAAACCCAGATTGATGATGCAAAGAGAAAAATTGAAAAGTTCAATCAGCTGAAGGCAGCCCTGTATGGCGATTTTGCAGATGGGCTTCTGAGCCATCAAGATTACACAGATCTGAGCGAGGACTACTCTAGGAGGGCGGATGATTTGAGAATCTTTATTGCTGAATTGGAGAAGGAAAAGGAAAAGTACTCAGTGGGATTTGGCAGCAAAATGCAGTGGGCACTGTTGATTGAAAAGTATAAGGATCAGGAGTCCCTTGACGCTGAAATGGCAGCAGCCTTCATTGAGACGCTTGCCTTGTTTAACGATGGCCATGTTGAAGTGGCATTCCGCCATCGTGATGAGATTGAACAGGTTCTCTATGTCGCTGCGACCCGAGGAAAGGAGGCGGAGAGATATGCCGGATAAGGTGCTGGCGTTTTATATTCGTTTGTCGAGTGAAGACCGAGATCTCAAAACAAATGCATTGAAGAATGAGAGTAACAGTGTTTTCAACCAAAGGCGGTTACTCCAGGATTACTATGATACACATGAATCGCTCCATGGTTATAAAGTGATTGTGTTCTGCGATGACGGTGTCACGGGAACACATTTTGACAGGCCAAAGTTCGATGAGCTAATTGAGATGGCTCGCAATCAGGAAATTCATTGCATTATGGTGAAGGACCTATCTCGTTTCGGAAGAAACTTTCTTGAGATGGGAAACTACCTCGAACTGATCCTGCCTCTTTATGGGGTCCGCTTTATCTCTATCAATGATGCCTTTGATAGTGATGACTACTTAGGTGTCACGGGCGGACTTGAGTTAGCCCTCCGCAATCTCATCAATAATATGTATAGCCGAGATCTATCAACCAAGGTGCGCTCAGCTTTTCGTACCCGCAATCTGCGTGGTGAATACTGGGGAGGAAACGGCTTCTATGGCTACCAAGTCCATCCTCATAACAAAAAGAGATTGATCGTAGATGAGCAGGTTCGTGACATCATTGTCATGATTTTCGAGTCCTGCGTTGCAGGCATGACCACGAGCGAGATCGCTCAAATGCTGAATGATATGGGCATTCCATCCCCGTTAGAGCATAAACGGCGAAATGGCGGGTTTTATAATGGGGTGGTCAAGGAAGAGACTGGAATCTGGCTCAAGGGGGCTGTTCGAAAGATTTTGACTGATGAACGCTATACCGGTAAGATGATTACCAATACTCGAGAGACAGAAGAAGTAGGAAAGCCTAAGATGCGATCATTGCCCCGAGATCAATGGATCATAGTGCCAGGTACACATGAAGCAATCATTTCGGAGGAGTTGTTCCGAACGGCACAGAATGCGCTCCAAGGGCGTATTCGGAATGTTAACAAGAATACTGCCGGAAACCGAGCCAACAATCTGTTTGTTTGTGGCTGCTGCGGGAGGAAGCTCCGAAAGAATCCAGCAAAGGAACCACACCTTGTTTGCCCGAAAAATGACAGTATTAAGGGTGCTGAGTGTGCGGGTCTCTTTGTCAATCAGGCCCAAATTGAGCAAGCTGTTCTTCAGATGCTGCGGGAACAAAGTAGGAGCTTCCTTGAGCAGCATTGTTTGATGCAGGCATGCATTGACAAAAAGCTTTCAAGTATTCAAACGGAGCTTGATGCTAACACCAATATGACAAGACGGCTCCAAAGTAGAAAGGCTGAACTATATGAGCAATACCGAGCGGGTCGCATAAGCAGAGAGAAATTTGCTGATATCCAGAAGACAGATTCAGAGAAGCTGGCAAGACTCTCAAGTAGAGCTGAAGAGATCAAGCGGCTTCTGGTAGAGCACTATGAGTCTCGAGGTAATCTTGCGGCGGGAAAAAGAACAGCAGATCAGATCATCCTGCTTAAAGACTATGATCCGGAAATAATTAGAAATTTTGTAGAGCGGGTTCGTGTGTACCCTTCAGGAGAGATTGAGATAGATATGCGTACTTCGAGCGGGTTTGAATTTGTAACGGCAAGCTAAAACAATAAGCGCCCCCCACTTTGGAGGCAGCTGAAAAAATTCCGAAAAAACTGTATGTCTATCTTGACACAACCAGAGGGCATCATCACCGGCATGGCGGCAAAGATGTTCGTCATCGCGGGGCCGGTGATCGTGTTCGGCACGCTCGCGAGCGTCGTGTACGGCGCGGTGCTGATGTTGCTGGGATAAAAAAGCCTTGCGGAGCTTTACGACTGCGGTGCTGCCGCAAAACTCCGCAAGGCGTTCCGACAGAAAAGGCGCGCCGTTTGGCGTCCCTCAATAAGACAGTATGAGAACATTACTGACATAGGGTAGCTGCCGTACAGGAGTGCGACAAGAAAAATTGGCGATACTTGGTTTTCACAACCAGGTATCGCCTTTTTCTATCTTTGAACAGAATGTTTGAATCTTATTGGAGGTACATATGATGCAGGAACTGAACTATATTCGTTGTGGTGATTACTATATTCCCGACATTCGCTTACCAGAAGAAAACAGACCTATTGGTCGGTGGGGGCGTATGCACAGAGATTACATCAAGGAGCATAACCCTATCCGCTTTAACGATCTGTGTCTCAGCGGCGAATTGTGGACATATCTTGCTGATATGAACGAGCAGGCACAGAACCGCCTTAAATTTATCATCGAGCAGATGAAGGCATCTGAGGATGTGACAGAGCGCATGAAGCAGCACGATCAGATGGCATGGGTTGGAGCCATAAACAGCATCCGCAATCGTGCAGAAGAAATAGTCCTGCGTGAGATAATCTACGAGGAGGATGACGTATGAGAATCCTTGAAGAGTTTTGGTATGGCAATGTTGAGCCAACCGAGTATGACACGTCCTCTTGCAAAGAATACAAGAAGTTACTGGAGCTGATCTGCCGGAACGAAGAAAAGCTTAAAGCCACTATGACGAACGAGCAGAAAGAACTGTTTGAGAAATACACCGATTGTGTGCGGGAACATCAAACCAATACAGACTGCTTGATCTTTCAGAATGGCTTTAAGCTGGGTGCCAGGATGATGTTGGAAGTCATGGAAGAATAATTGAACACATAACGACAGCGCTTATCGAACGATGGGCGCTGTCGCCACTTTAACGAATACAAACTCGTACTAAGAGGGCAAATCGCCCCCTTATCTTGACAATTACAGCCAAGTATGCTATCATAGTGATAGCTGTTAGTTAACAGCTATCACTATGAAGGGAGGAATATCAATGGCTGTGTCATCTGCCGATAAGAAAAAACTCGGCAAGTGGATTAAGCAAGCACGAGAAAAGAAACAACCGCATCTTTCTCAGCGGCAGTTAGCACTGGCTGTAGATATTACAAACGCTTCTCTCAGCTCGATTGAAAGTGGAATGATCTTCCCTTCTGAAGAGTTGTTACTAAAACTAATAGAACAACTCCAGCCGCCTCCTGAACTGCGTGAAAAGATGTTGGCCCTTTTTGCAAAAGCCAAAGGGACATCGCCACCAGACATAAACGCAGAACTCAGTAAGAACCCGAAACTATGGGGTCTGATAAGACAACTAATTGCAGTTGATCCATCAGAAGAACAAATTACACAAATCGAGCAACTTATTTATGCGGGCATTTCCGCATCAGGAGGAACAACAAATGACATTGAATGAACTTTTCAAAAATACTACATATGATGATACGCTATTCTCTGTTGAGGACAAATCTACGATAGAGTCTCGTATCTTTATGAAATCTGTCCGTGGTAGCGAGGTTCCTTATATTACTTGCGCAATCCGTGACAAAGAAATCAAGCTTACTCCCGAAGAAGCTGTTCGTCAGCTCTATATTTACAAACTGATGAACGACTATGGATATGCAGCCAGCCGCATTCAGCTGGAAACTCCAATTCACTTTGGCCGTGAGGTAAAGCGAGCAGATATTGCCATTATGGACAAAGATCGTCCTATGGTGCCGTATATCATTGTGGAACTGAAAAAGCCGAAGCTGACCGATGGTAAGGAACAGCTGAAGTCCTATTGCAATGCTACTGGTGCACCTATTGGTGTCTGGACAAACGGCGAGCAAATTTCCTGCTACAACCGAAAAGACCCCAATTTCTTTGAAGAAATCAGCGATATTCCAAAGGCTACGCAGAAGCTTTCTGATATCATCAACGAGAAATTCACCTACGAAGATCTGAAACGAAAAGACAAAATCAGCACTCAGAAAAAATCTCTCCGTTCTCTGATTAAGGAAATGGAGGATGAAGTTCTTGCCAGTGCCGGTGTGGATTCATTTGAGGAAATCTTTAAGCTGATCTTCACCAAATTGTATGATGAGCTGATTTGTGCAAATGACCCAACTGCATATCTTCAGTTCCGTAATACAGGCGACACTGACTACGAACTGAAAGAAAAGATTCAGGGGTTATTTGACGATGCAAAAAAGAAATGGGAAGGCATCTTTACAGATGAGAGCAAAATTTTGCTTTCCCCTTCCCACCTTGCGGTTTGCGTAGCTTCTCTGCAAGATATCAAGCTCTTCAATAACAATCTCGATGTTGTGGATGATGCCTTTGAATACCTGATGAGTAAGGCTCAGAAGGGTGAAAAGGGACAGTATTTTACCCCTCGATATGTCATTGATATGTGTGTAAAGATGATGAATCCCACTACCAAGGACAAAATCATCGACACCGCCTGCGGCAGTTCGGGCTTCACAGTCCATAGTATTTTCAAGGTTTGGAAAGATATCCGCAGAGGAAAAGGCCTTCCCGAAGGTGATGGATTCACTGCCGCAGAGCGCATTCCTGAAGAGACCAATTTTGTCAGAGACAATGTCTTTGCCATTGACTTTGATGAAAAAACCGTTCGTGTTGCTCGCACGCTGAACCTGATCGCCGGTGACGGTCAGACTAACGTGCTTCATCTGAATACACTGGACTATTCCCGTTGGGGCGAGACTACTAAGCAGGAAGATTGGATTGATACCTATAACGAGGGCTTTAAGAAACTGAAAAAGCTTCAGCCTGCTGGTGTGAAGGATTATAGCCAGTTCCAGTTTGACCTCGTGATGGCAAATCCTCCGTTTGCTGGTGATATCAAGGAAAACACAATTATTTCTCATTATGAGCTTGGCAAAAACAGTGCCGGCAAATGGCAGAATAAGGTTGGCCGTGATGTGCTGTTTATCGAGCGTAACCTGAACTTCCTTAAACCTAGCGGTCGTATGGCTATCGTTTTGCCGCAGGGCCGCTTCAACAACTCCAGCGATAAGTACATTCGTGAATTTATTGCTGAGCGTTGCCGTATCCTTGCCGTTGTAGGCTTGCATGGCAATGTGTTCAAACCCCACACAGGAACCAAGACCTCCGTTCTATTTGTTCAGAAATGGGATGATGAGCTGTGCCCGAAGAAGGAAGATTACCCCATTTTCTTTGCTACCATGCAAAAGCCGAGTAAAGATAACTCCGGAGAGAAGATCTATGTAAAAGACCCCATTACCGGGGAAAATGTACTTGATCGCCACGGACACTTGATTGTTGACCATGATTTGTATAGTCACGACGGTTTGACCCCGGACGGCATTGCAGAAGCATTTATTGAGTTTGCTAAGAAGGAAGGTTTAAGTTTTTTTCAATAAGCCCATCCGTTGAACCTTTCGATGAAGCCAAGTACAAGGCTTTGATGGATGGGCTGGAATGTAGCGAAATTAGAATGTCTGACGTTTGTGATACAACAACTCTGAGATTTGATAGCGACTATTACAAAAAAGAATATTTAGAAATTGAACAGTTCATATGCAAAAATAGGGATAAATTTGTAACAATTGAATCTCAAGGATTACAGGTAGATGCAAGTGCCTTCTATCCATCGCTTGAACCCTATTATAACACTGGCACTATTCCCTTTGTTCGGGTCGCAGATGTCAAAGATCAAATAGAGTACAATGCCTGTGTTAATATTCCCGAGATGGGCGAAGAATTTAGAACTCTTCATATGTGCTATCCAGGCGATGTGGTGTTGACAAAGGGAGGTCGAGTAGGAACAGCAGGTTTAATTACTCAGCCCAGTTACGTGACAAGAGATTTAATCTTCATAAACGCTTCTGCTCTTAGTCGCAAGGATTACATTGTGTTATACTTGTTTTTTTCCAGCAGTTTTGCATATAAGCAAATGGTTAGATCAAGTTCAATGACGGCGCAACCCCATCTTACAATTACGCTTATCAGGGATTTGTTGGTTTGCAATTATTCTAATTCATTTAAAGATAAGGTCGAGAAGTACTTTACAACTTTGGAAAAGCTCAACCATCAAGCTCAAATCCTGTATTCTGAGGCAAAACAGATCTTGATAAAAGAATTAAAGGTTTGCACAGAGGGAATAACGAGTGATTCCTATACAACCAAGTATTTATCGACCTCTTTTAAAGTATCAGGTCGTTTGGATGCGGAATACTACCAGCCAAAATACGATGGCTATCTTTCTGCTCTTGAACAGTTTGAAACCACAAAGATTCCTAACGAATTTGATGTTCTGAAAAACTCTGGAACGAATTATGCAGAAGGGGTCAGTGACGTTGGTGTAATTAAAACTAAGCAGCTTACCAATTCTGGGGTTAATACCGATGGCATTGAAAGCTATTTTACCCATGAAACATGTATCGAAAACAAGAGCACACTTGTTGTCAATAACGACGTCGTATTTGCTTCTATGGGTGTTGGTTCACTTGGAAAGGTTAGTTTGTTCTCTTATGATGGCGATAAGCCGTTTGTAACCGATTCTACTTTGAGAATCTACAGAGCTAAAAAACACACACATGTTCTACCTGAGGTGTTGTGCATATTCCTACAGTCTGCAATCGGTCAAGAACTTATCTATCGGTATGTTGTCGGGAGTACTGGCATCATCAACATCTACGACGATGATATTGCCAAGATTCCTATCCCAAGCGGCGCACTTCTATGATAACGAGATTTTAGGGTATCAAGCACAATCTTATCGAGGAAAATCGAGCAAAAAAGAATGGTGGTATGTGGCGGCCAGTAAAAATTGCCCCGACACAGGCAGACGAGGGCCATCTACAATTTCCCTTAAAAACCTTTGTTGAGTAAGTTGCTTGCTATCATTGTTACTATCCCAAATTGAAAAAGGTGCAGAAAAAAGAAGAAAGCGGGTGGAAAGCCCGTAGTCCAGGCGCTCCGTAAGGGGCGCCTTTCTTTTTGCCCAATGGAGGTGAGAACGTGGGCAAGCAAGCATTTGACTATTATTACGGCGACGAAAGCAATCAATTTTCGTTCTACCGTATCCCCCGCCAGCTTATCACCGGCGAACAGTTCAAGAAGCTGTCTACCGACGCCAAGCTGCTCTATGGCCTTCTCCTTGACCGCATGGGGCTGTCCGCTAAAAACGGCTGGTACGACGACCAAGGCCGTGTTTATATCTACTACACACTGGACGAGATACAGGCAGACCTGGGCTGCGGGCATGAGAAGGCCGTCAAGCTGCTGGCCGAGTTGGACACAGGCAAGGGTTTTGGCCTGATCGAGCGCGTCAAGCGGGGCCAGGGCCGTCCTGCAAAAATCTATGTCAAGCGGTTCACCACCGGCGAAAAACCGCCGCAACCCTCCCAGCCGCAGGACATTCCCAGACTTCCGATTTTCGGAAGTCAAGACTTCGGAAAATCGGAAGTCAAGAGTTCCGAAAAGCAGAAGTCAAGACTTCCGGTTTTCGGAAGTGCAGACTTCGGAAAATCGGACGCAATCTATATTGAATCAAATCAAACTGACCCCATTCAGCTTGATCCATCTGTCCATCCATCCCCCTCCCCTCCGGGAACAGGATGGATAGATCGGATTGATTGCGGGAGAGATGTGCGGGAAAGTATTGACTACGCTGCCCTCTGTACCCAGTTCAACCGTGAGGACGTGGATGAGGTGGCGGAGTTGATAACCGATGTTCTATGCAGCACCCGCGCCACCCTCCGCATCGGCGGCGAGGAACTTCCCACCGCCCAGGTGAAGGAACGCTTTTATAAACTGGACTATTCGCACCTGGAATATGTTTTTGACTGTCTGCGGAAGAACACGACCAAAATCCGCAACATCCGCGCCTATCTGCTGACTGCCCTTTACAATGCCCCGGCCACCATCAACAACTACTATCAAGCGGAGGTACAGCACGATTTTGGCCCTTAATATCGGTTGAAAATGCGTCTCAAATCGAGACGCATTTTTCGACAAAATAAGCAAAAGGAGGACTCACCATGCCAGACAAGAAGAACCCGTTGATCGGCGCTTTCCGCGCCCCCGTCCCCGGCGCACCGCCTGATAAGCCCGCCGAGGAAAAGAAACCCGTCGAGCCGCCCAAGGCCGCGCCTGACCCCAAGGCCACCGCCGACGCTCCCGGCAAGCCCACCGAGGAAAAGAAACCCGCCGAGCAGCCCAAGGCCGCGCCTGACCCCAAGGCCACCGTTGCCGCTCCCGGCAAGCCTGCCGAGGAGAAGAAACCCGCCGAGCCGCCCAAGGCCGCACCTGACCCCAAGGCCCCCACCGACGCTCCCGGCAAGCCCGCCGAGGAAAAGAAGCCCGCCGAGCCGCCCAAGGCCACGCCTGACCCCAAGGCCCCCGCCGACGCTCCCGGCAAGCCTGCCGAGGAAAAGAAACCCGCCGAGCCGCCCAAGGCCGCGCCTGACCCCAAGGCCCCCGCTGATGCTCCCGACAAGCCCGCCGAGGGAAAGAAGCCCGCCGAGCCACCCAAGGCCACGCCTGACCCCAAGGCCCCCGCCGACGCTCCCGGTAAGCCTGCCGGGGAAAAGAAGGGTGCCAAAGCGTCCAAGGCGGCGGCTGACCCCAAAGCCCCCGCCGCACCCGACAAGCCTGCCGAGGAAAAGAAGCCTGCCGAACCGCCGAAAGACCCCAGCCTCCGTTTCGTCAAGCTGTCCGAGATCGTTCCCCTCCCCGGCACCTACGTCAAGGACACCCCCAGGAAGGACTACGGCGATATGATTGCCGACATCAAAAAGAACGGCCTGCAAAAGCCGGTCATTCTCCGCCAGGGGGAAAAGGGAGAGCTACAGCTTGTAGACGGTTTCCATCGCTGCAAGGCGCTGGAACAGGCCGGTATGCTGGAAGTCCGGGCGGATGTTTACGAAATGGCCCTTACGGACGCCAGCCGCTACCGCAAGGAACACAGGAAAAACCCCGACCTGCCCATTCCCGGCAAGCTGGTAGACCCCCACCCCGCCGAGCCGGAAAAGACGGGGGCTGAACAAGCGCCCGCCGCCGCGCCCGATAAGCCCACCGAGGACGAAATCCCCAAGGACTTTACGCTCCCCATCACCAGGGAGGGGCAGTCGGAGATCATCACCACGCTGAAGGTGTCGGAGATACACCCCTTTGAGGGCCATCCGTTCAACGTCAAGGACGACCAGGACATGATGGACCTGGTGGACAGCGTAAAGAAATTCGGAGTGTTGGAGCCTGCCGTGGTCATCCCCCGCAAGGCGGGCGGCTATGAGATGGTGTCCGGCCACCGCCGCCGCCGGGCCTGCGAGCTGGCGGGTATCGCCACCATGCCGGTCATCGTCCGCCAGCTTGACCGGGACGAGGCCACGATCTCTATGGTGGACGCCAACCTGAAGCGGGAGAACATCAGCCCGATGGAGAAGGCCCGCGCCTATGCCATGAAGCTGGAAGCCATGAAGCACAAGGCCGGACGGCGCACCAAGGAGGAAACCGCCAAGCTGGCGGCCGAGGGCAAGAAGCCCATGCGGGCTGACGAGGAACTGGCCCAGCAGACCGGCGAGAGCCGTAGCAATATCCAGAAACTTGTCCGTCTGAACAACCTGACCCCGGAATTACAGCAGATGGTGGAGGATAAGAAGCTCCCCGTCCACACCGCCGCAGACCTCTCATATCTGAAAAAAGAGGAACAGGCGGCGGTAGCCGACGCCATCAAGAAGGAGGATAAAGTCCCCTCCGGCACCCAGGCGGTGGAACTGAAAAAGGCCAGCCAGGAAGGGACGCTGACCACGGACAAGATCGAAAAGTCGGTAGCCCCCACCAAGCGGGAGGAGACGCCGCAACTGAAAATCACGCTGACCGAGGAGGATCTGCGTCCGTACTTCCCGGATAAGCGGACTACCATCCCTGACGCAAAGCGCGGGGTGTTCGAGGCCCTTGACCTGCGGAAAAAGGCCATTGAGCGCCAGAAGGCCAAGGCCGAAGCGGAAAAGGCGGGTAAGGGCAAAAAGCCCCCTTCCCCTTCGAGGTAAGCGGCTATGGCGGATGATAGAGTATGCGAGGGCTACCACGTTATCAAAAGCAAGCGCATCAAGGACGTGGAGATCGTGCTGGCCCACAACCCGAAAGCACCATCCCCCTATGTGACCTGGAAATCCTACGCCCACAGGCAGTTTAAGGAATTTGCCTATGGCAACTATTTCGGAGACCGGGAGAGCGCAGAAAAGGATTTTCGCCGGAGAGTTGAGGAACTGCGGCAAGACTACGGCCTGCCGCCCAAGCCCCGCAAGCCGCCCGGCCATGACGATATGGCGAGGTGACACCATGACAGAAATCTTGATCGCGTCCGCCGCCGCCAGCAACTATGAGGGCATGGACGCCCTGGTGGGCGAGGATGGGCGGGTGTATCTCGGCAGGAGCGAAAACTATTGCCCCGGAGACGGCGAGGCCCCCGCGTTTTACGACAATTCGGACAACTCCCTGCAACTGATCTCCGACAACATCAAAATGTTCCATTTCCTTTACGGCGAGGGCTGGCCGGTGTCCCAGCGCCAAATGCGCCGGGAGCGGTGCTTTACCAAGGCGGACTATATCGAGTTTGCCAGCCTGCGGGACGGGGTGCTGTCCCATTACCGTCCCATCCGGGAAGTGACCTTCGCCGGGAGGCCCTTTGTCCCGCCCAAGGCATATTGCCGTATGCACCGGGCGCGGCCCGCCGCCGTCCGCTGAAATTCGTCTCAAATTGAGACGAATTTCGACATTTTATCCGGGGCGGCGAGAGCCGCCCCACCACTTTTTGGAAAGGAGTGATCCCCATAGATACCAACAGCCGTATGAAAGAGATCGCCGGGAACCTGCGCCGGGATGTGAAAGACCTGCTGGGCGAGAGCGCAAGCATCGTGACCGGCTTTTTCAAAAATGGCCTTTGCACCGTCCGGGGCGCGGCCACCCGCTGGAGGAACTTCACCCGTGATATTTCCGGGGCGTTTGTGTCCCTGTTCAAATCCGCCAAGGAGGCCACCCTGCCCGACCTGTCCCCGGAACAGGAACCCATCGTCACCGTCATGGAGAGCGCCGACGAGCATCTTCCCGCTGGCGCCCGCATGACGCTGTCCGAGGCGGAGACCCGGATGGAGGCGATAAACCAGGAATACTGGAACACTGACGAGCCGAGCCGCCCGGTCAAGGTTGCCATCGACTATATGCTGGACGGCGAGGTTGACCGCTACTGGCTGCCCCTCTCTACCGGGCCGGGCTACGGCTCCATGCTGGAACAAATGCAAGACCTTGTTGAAAATAACCTGAACCACCCGGAGAATCTGACCGGGATCTTCGAGGACGCGCCCGTTGGCCTGCGTGAATTGCTCCATGAACAGTTTGGCCTCCAGCTCCATGACGACCTGGAAAAGCTGGCGACCAGAGTGATCGGCTTTTTCCAGCAGCATTACACCATCACCAGATTGGAGCAGCAATTCCAGGCGCAGGCGGCGGTCATGCCGGAGAAGGAAAAGGGGAAATTCCTGGCATATACAAAAGCGGCGGTCACAGATTTGCGGAAGGCCGCGAATACCAGCCAGACCTCCGCCCCGGTGCAGGAACGCGCCGCCCCGGCCCGTAATGATGACCGGCCCCGGCAATCGGTCAAGGTGAAACTGCGCCAGATCAAAGAGGGCCAGACCGCCAAAGCGCCCCAGCGCCAGCGGAACCATCCCCAGCGGCAGAGATAGGGGGCGCGGTATGGTATTCAAGTATTATTCCACCCAGCGCCCCATCGACATTGGCACCTATCCCAAACTGCCAAACGACCCCCAGGTGGAAATGACGTTCTTTAGCGGACGCCAGCCAGTGGAGAGCGGCACCGTCCTGGCCTGGGGCGTTCTGGCCTATAACGCCCCCCTGTCCCCAAAGCAGATCGAGGACTATGAACTGCGCCCCGCCAGGGACAACCCCGACATTAAGGAGCGCATGAGCGTCCAGGCCCAGGCCGTGGGCGCGTGGGAACGGCGCAACCACATCCCGGAGGAAAAGCGTCTGACCCGCTGGGACCCGGACAGCAAGACCTATGAGCCGCTGGACAGCGTGAGGATGGAGGAATTACAACGGCAGTTTGAAATCGCGCTGGAATTTCCGACCGTTCCCTCCCGTGACAGGAAAAAGCCATCCCCCCAGCGCGGCGAGCGATAGGAGGGGCGGTCTATGGCAGAACAAAAACGGAAAGAGCCGACCTTTTACCGCGTATTGCACCGTACAGACAAATTCAATCCCGGTGAACATATCGAACTGGAACGCTCCGTGGAGTTTGACAGGTGGAATGTTGACCGCAGCGATCTGGCAGAGCTGGTCAAGCTGCCCTTGCAGGAGTTGCAAGCCAAGCGTAAGGACGGAGCAACGGCAGAAAAGACCATTTTCGGAAAAGTGCAGGTCGCCGCCGAGGAATGGGTGGAGCAGGCCGCCCAGACCATGCTCCTGGACAGGGCCATCGAGTACGTCAAGACCCCGGAGGTCAAGCACACGTCAAACGAGTGGAAACGGCAAAAGGACGGTGTTTGGGAGATCAGCAACCGCGTCTACATCATGCGCTATAAGATAATGCAGGAGACGACGGGCAATCACCAAGGCCAGTGGCTTGTGACCTGGGGCATCGCCATCAACCGCCCGCCCCGGCCCTCTACGGAAAAATACTACTATTCCGGCGATGTTATGGTAGTGGAGATAAAGAAGAAATACTACAACGCCGAGGCCGACGCACAGAACTATATCCAAGGCCGCTTTGATGTGTACGCCCGGCTTTTTACGGAGTTGTCCCCTCCCGTCCCGGACGAGTTCAAGCGTTCCTTTTATATCAACGGCGTTCTTCTCCCCGGCTATACCATAGCGCCCAAGGAGAGAGCGCCCCAGGAGGTGGCCGACGAGCTGCTGGACTTGCTGGACGATGGAGACCTTGCACCGCCGTCCGACCCGGAGCCGCCCAAGGCCCCGAAGAAATCGCCCCCGCCCCAGGGGAAGGCCAGCCCGGAAAAGCCAGCCGCCGCGCAGAAGCGGAGAGCGACCCCAGCAAAAAAGCCTACCGCCAAGAAAAAGGCCGCCGCTAAAAAGCAGTCGGCCCCGGTACGTTAGGGAGGCGCGAATATGGGATATACACACCTTGACCCCGGCAGGGAACTTGAAATTTCAAGTCACATCTATTTTTCGAGCAGCCAGTCCGACCTCTCCGAGTTGGTCAAACTTTCTCCCGACGCGCTGAAAGAACAGGAGCAGGCCAGTGTTGACCAGGAAAAAGCCATTTATGCAGAAATATTGAAAGTCAGCGAGAAGTGGGTACAGCAGGCGATGAAAACCTGTGAATTGAGGAAGGCACAGCAATATCTGACAATACCGCCCACCCCTCACACGGCTAACGTCTGGATAGATGGTGAGTACGACTGGCATGAGATCAGCAACATGGTCTACAAAATGTCGTGGCGCGTCTATGAGAACACCCGCTATGACAAAGCCAAAAAGGAATCTGTGCCGGTCTCCTGGGAAATTTCGTGGTATCTGACATTCAACACCCCCAGGGAGCCGGACTATTCCGGCCCTGGCCGTCAAATCGCCGGTCAGGACAGGAAACGCTTTACCGACAAGGCGGCGATGGAAAAGTACCTCCAAGGCCGTATCAACGCCTACGCCCACCTGTTCACCGAACTCTCCCCGCCCATCCCCAAGGGGGAGGAACGCCGCTTTTCCGTCAACGGTATCCTTCTCCCCGGCTACACCGTGGAAGTCCCGGAGAAAACGCCCCAGGAGGTTGCCGATGAACTGCTGGGCTTTCTGGAGGACGGGGATACGCCCCCGCCACCGGCAGAGCCGGAAAAGCCCAAACATCAACATCCCAGCCGCCCAACCCATAAGAAGCCCCAGCCCCGCAAGCAAAGGGACTCCGCCCCGACACGGTAGACAGCGGCGCCGTTGGCGCCGCTGTCCGCGCAAGCATGGCATTTTGACTGCAAAATGCCGCTTGTTAGGGGCAAGCCCCTAATACCCCCATTCCCCGGAAATGCGTCTCAATTTGAGACGCATTATTTTTTGTCGAAAGGAGCCAGCTATGCCAAAGCCCTATAAGACTATCACCCTGCGGCTGAACGCCGACGAGTATGCCCACCTCCAGGCGCAGGCCGGGGCCACCGGCTTAAAGATGGAGCCGCTATTACGTCAGCTTATCATGGGCGTTGAACTCCGCCCCCGTCCCCCCGACACCTACGCCGCCCTTCTCCGGGAACTGTCCGCCATCGGAAATAACGTCAATCAGCTTGCCCATCAGGCCAACGCCAGAGGGGAGGCCACCAGGGACGAGATCACCGAGGCCGCCCGCCTTGTGCGGCAAATGGCCCGGCTGGTGAGGGATACGCTCTAATGGCCTACACAAAAATCCTTGTGGTGCATAACCGGCTGGACAAGAGCGTGGACTACGCCCAGAACGAGGAAAAGACCTCGCTGGAAACAGCCATCGACTACGCCCTCAACCGGGACAAGACCGAGCGCACCTGTTTTGAGACCGCCATCAACTGCGACCGGGATACGGTCTATGCCGATATGATGGACACGAAACGTCGCTGGGGCAAGGAGGGCCGCAAGCGGAAGGGCTATCACATCATCCAGTCCTTCGCCCCCGGCGAGGTCACGCCGGAACAGGCCCATGCCGTAGGTGTGGAGCTTGCCCGGAGGCTTTTGGGAGACCGCTACGAGGTCATTGTCGCCACCCACCTGAACAAAGAGCATCTTCACTCCCACATCGTTTTCAACAGCGTTTCCTTTGTGGATGGGATGATGTACCGGGACACCAAGAAGGACTACTACCAAGGCATCCGGGGGACCTCGGACGCCATCTGTCAGGAGTACGGCCTATCCATCATCGACCCGGAAAGCAAAGGCAAACAGTACAGCGAGTGGCAGGCGGAGCGGAAGGGCAAGCCCACCCTGCGGGGCCTTGTGCGGCAGGACATTGACGCCGCCCTTTTCAGGGCCTACACCATGAAAACCTTTTGGCAGGAGCTTAACCGGCTGGGCTACGCCGTCAAGCGCGGCCCCAACGTGAAGCATACCGCCGTCAAGCCCCCCGGCGCTCCACGTTTTATCCGGCTGGACAGTTTGGGGGACGGCTACACCGAGGCGGACATTCTATCCCGCCTGTCCGCCGCCCGTTCCGGGGCGGCCCCGCCGCCACCCGAACCGCCGCCCCCGGCCTTTCAATGGCTGACACCGGGACGGAGATACCGGCCCCGTGGCGGACTTCCCCGCAAGCCCCGGAAGCTGAAAGGGCTTCGCGCCCTCTACTTCAAGTACCTCTATCTGCTGGGAGCCATCCCCAACCGCCGCCCCAGGCGGCAGACCGCCCTCGTTTCGTGGCGGGAGGTCATCAAGTTTGACCGCTACCAGGAGCAATTTATATACCTGATGAAAAACCGCATTGAGACGATGGGCCAGCTTTCCATGCAGTATGACGCTATCCAGGCCGAGATAGACGCCCTCACCGGCCAGCGCCGGGAACTGTACCCCCTGCGGCGGGCCGGGACGGAGGGGGCCGAGGCGGAGATCGACGCCATCAACGACCGCCTGCGGGCGCTGCGCCGGGAATTGAAGCTGTGCGCCCGCATTGAAAACGACGCCCCTACGGTACGCGCCAATGTGGGGGCCGACAGGAGCGAGACCCATGAAAAGACTGATAAAAGCAGACCTGACCGCCATCCTCCGTCTGGCGGGAGAGTGCCAGCCGATAGAGGCCGATAGGCTGGACATGAGCCTTTCCAAGCTATGCCGACAGGAATTTTCCGACTATCTCTTTTTAGCGCGGCGCGGCTGGTGCGGCCTGTTCGACTTCCCGGCCATCTATGAGAAGGACAGCTACGCCAACCTGTGCTGGACGGCCTACCGGGCCGTCCCCGGCGGGCCGGTCATCGCCCTGCTGCTCCATGTGGACAAGAGCGTGGGGGGACTGCCCTGGGGCAGCGTCACCATTTTGAACTACCGGGCCTCCGTGGAGGATGTGGAGATATTCGCCCCTCTGCCCCAGGCCCAGCGGGAACGGCATATCAGGCTGATCCTGCGCCGGTATCTTCACAATCCCCGGTACTGCTGCGTCCGGGAAGTCATTGAATATCTGAAAACGGGAGGTGAAAGTCAATGGATGTAAGCGGTGATGTGGCCGATCTGATGGTCAAAGAGAGCATCCAGCTCACCGAGGCCAGTATCAAGCTGCTGGCAGCGGGGAGCAAAAATCTGGCGGCGTTCCTATGGGCGCTGTCCAAGGACAACAAAAAGCTGGTTGGCAAGACCCACATGGCCCGCCTGCTCCGGGAGGGCAAGGAGTTGAAGGTGTTTCGCATTAAGGAGAGCGACCTTGCGGAGTTCCGGGCCTTTGCCAAGAAAAACGTCCTTTTTGCCGCCGTAAAGGACAGCCGGGCCGAGGACGGTATGGTAGACCTTGTGACCAACGTGGATTTTGTGTCCCAAGTCAACCTGTTCATGGAGCGCCGGGGCTATGGCGCTCCCGCAAGGGGCCAGGAGGCGGAACCGCCAAAAAAAGCCGCCCCCCGCGCTCCGCAAGGGCGCTCCTCACCACAGCGCGGGAGTGGCTCGACACAATCGCAGAGCAAGAGGACGACGACGAGGACGACGAGGACTACTGACACCCCGGAGAAGATCAGCGACATCCCCTCCGTCAAGGGGCGGCTGGCCGCCCTCCAAGCCGCAGCCGAGAGCATGAACCAGGGCAAGGCCCCCAAACAGCATACCCGTACCACTCCACCCAAAACACGATAATTGTAGGAGGTAATTCACAATGGCAGATTTGAAACAGATCGTAAGCCGCAAGGCCGAGAACGATACCAAGTGGCGGGAACAGCAGCAGGCAGAACGGGAGAACACCGTGGCCATGCAGGACGCCGGTATCACCGAGATCACCACCACCCCGGAAGCCTATGCCCGGTATCTGGAAATGCAGGGGGACAACCCGACGTACAGCGCCGGGAACATCGCCCTGGTCATGTTCGGCCAGCCGCAGGCCACCATCTTCGCCACCCGTGACCGCTGGAAAACGCTGAACCGTTCCGTGATGGAAGCGGAGAAGGGCAAGGGGACAAAGATTTTCGCCCGTTCCCCGATGGGCCGGGGCTACACCCTGGCCGATGCCTACGACATTAGCCAGACCCAGGGCCGGGAGATCAAGCAGACCGTCCTGCGGGACGACACCAAGGATATGGAGACCGCCCTCTCCACGGTGCTGAATTACGCCGTTGTCCCGGTGGTCATCGACGAGGAACTGCCCGTGGCCGCGTTCTACGACCAGCGCAACATGGAGCTTGCCGTCAACCCCACCTTCCCGGACAGCGAGGCGTTTGCCGCCATCGCTGCGGAGGTGGCGCACTCCCGGCTCCATGCCAAAGGCGCGTTTCCCGGCTATGACCGGGACGAGTGCGACCTGGACGCCCAGAGCGTGTCCTATATCCTCTGCCGCCGCTTCGGGATCGAGCGTCCCATGCCCGATATGTCCCGCCTGCCGGAACTTTACGAGGGCTGGGACCCCCAGCAGCGGCGGCAAGCCCTGGACAACATTCAGGACATGAGCAAGCAGTTTGGCCGTTCCATCGACAAGAGCCTGGAAGCGGACAAGCAACGGGGCCGCGCCCCTGTCCGCCCTGTTCGCCGCCCTGTCCGTTAAGCCCCTGCGGGGGTGTTTTTCCCCTGCGGGAGTGTAATCCGCCGCCCGTCCCCCGTCAAGGCCGCACGATTGCTGGCGCAATCGTGCGCGAGCCGACCAGTCTGCGGACTGGTCGGGCCTTGACAGGGGCCGTCCGGCGGATTTTAAGGTTATCAAGGGGAAAACACCCCAAAGCCGCCAGTTGGCGGCTTTGCTATACTGGGAGAGCGCGGCGGCCTGACGGGAGCGCCAGCGTGACCCCACGCGCCCCGCCGCAAGCCGTCGGCGGGGCAGCCAGCCCGGAAATGCGTCTCGAATTGAGACGCATTTCGACATTTTACACGAAATGAGGTAATGACTATGAAACGAGCAGCGCCCGTCCTGTTTGCGGCGCTCCTGATCTGTACCCTGACCTGCCCGGCTCTGGCCGCCGAGCCTGCGGAGGGAACGCCGCCCCCCAAGCAGACGGCGGCGTTCTACCCGGCAGAGGTCAGGGAAACCGCCGAGGGAGACGCCCGCAGGCTGGAAAAAATCTATCTTCTCTCCGCCAGTGACGACCCGGCAGGCATACCCACTGCCGACTTTGACCGGGAGGGCTGGCACTATACCCTGCTGGATGTGACCCGGCAGGACAACAGCGAGACCGACACCAGGGACTACACCGAAACCGTCACCTTGGACAGCAAGAGCAAGGACATGGACGCCATCATGCCCCAGCTTGCCGCCACGATGGAAGTCACCACCGAGGACGGCTATACCGGCGTCCTCACCCTGGACACCGCCAGTATCAAGGTGGAGGCGGCGGGCTATAAGAGCAGCAGCCGCACCGTCACCGCCACCCGGAGTTATCCCAACCTCTCCGACGCCGACACATCCCTCATTCCCAAGACTATTGAGGACGGCGGGCGGACAATGACCCTGGCTGATGTTCAGTGGCAGGAGGCAGGGGGCTTTTTCCACGCCACCGCCAGCTACACCGGGACGGCCACCAGCAAATACGCCACCGGCTATACCGTCACCGCCGAATACGCCGGGGAGGTGGTCAAGACCATCGCCGGGGAGACGGTCTACACCGCCGTTTTCAGCGGCACCCCCATCACGCCCGCCCCCTCCGGGGAGGCCCCAGAGAAACCCGCGCCTGCCAGCCCGGACACCCCAGCGCCTACGGAAAGCCCCGCCCCATCCAGCGGCGGCAGTTGGAAATGGCTTTTGCTTCTGCCCGTTGGAGGGGCGGCGGCAGGTCTGGCCTTCCTGGGGAAGTTCCTGCTGAAACAATATAAGGCGAAAAAAGAATGGAAGGAGTACACAAAATGAAGTGGAAAAGCATGATCCTCTCCGCCGCCCTGCTGACGGCCCTGACCGTCACCCCGGCCAACGCCCTGGACTATACCATCGACAGCCCCAACCCTGGGGACTTTGGTACGCCCACCAGTGACGATACGGTGTATGTGGGGACGGAGGCCACCGCCAACGTGGACAGGAGCAAGAACGCCGCCCTGATCCCGCCCAACTTCGGCAGCCCCACCAGCTACCTTCCCAGCAGCGGGGAGCCGCTGACCCCCAACCTGACCGGGAGCGGCGGGGCCGTCACCGCCGTCAATCCCAGCGGCGGCGGGAGTGCCGTCACTGGCGGGGTCATGGTCTATCCCGGCGCTGTCACCACACCCGGCGCCGCCTATCCTGTCACCGCCTACACCGACGTGACCGATGATCTCTATTACAGCGGCGGCTACCTGGGGACGCTGAAAATCCCCAGCCTTGATGTGAATGTCAAGGTCTACCAGGGGACAGGCAGCGCCACCCTCGCCAAAGGCGCGGGCCACTTCCCGGATACGTCTATCTGGGCCGGAAATGTCTGCGTCGCGGGCCATAACCGGGGGACTAACTGCTACTTCGGAGAGATCCACACGCTGGACATTGGAGGCACCATCAAGCTGACTACCAAGCTGGGGACGAGGACATACGCCGTCACCAGCGTGGAGAAGATCAGCGAGACGGATAACTCCATGCTGGCGGCGACCTCGGAGAACTGCATCACCCTCTTTACCTGCGTTCGCAACCAAAGCGCCTACCGCTGGTGCGTCCGGGCCGTGGAGGTTTAGACCCGATTTTTTGACCTTTTTCCCTATTTTTGATACAATATAGTTAGGTAATACCCCTTAAAAATCCTGATTGGAGGTATCGAAAATGAAGGGAAAGCACATCGAGTTTGTAGTCGGGATCGCCGTTGGAGCCGCCTTGTTCGGCGGCGGCACAGCCTACGCCGCCGGGCTTCTGGCGGAGCCGTCCAGCCAGACCTTTTATGTGGACGGCCAGCAAGTCCAGTTGCAGGCATACGCCATCGGCGGCAACAACTATGTGAAACTCCGGGACGTGGGGCAGGCGGTCAACTTCAACGTCACCTACGACGCCGCCACCAACAGCGTCCAAATCGCCACCAACGAGCCGTACAGTGAGGACGCCCCCGCCCCGGCAGTCACGGCCCCAGCGCCATCGGCCCCGGCACAGTCCAGCTACACCATCAGCACCGACCATTGGAGCCGGGAGGACTTTTCCCAGCAGGCCAACCCCGCCGTGTTCACCAGCGTCTATGACCGGGAGCTATACAACGCCATACGGCAGACGCTTGTGGATGTAGGGACGGAGAACAGCGCGGGAGACCGCTGTGCCTACACGATGGTATCAAAGGATGATTACGGCGAGGTCAAGCGGATGGTGGGCCGCATGGACGGGCTTTTACGGTATGAGCATTACGTCCCCCAAAATTTAACCAACTACTATGAATACCTGGACTACTACGCTCTCTCCGCGCAAATGCCCGAAACGTATCAAGCGGCCTATGACTTTATCCAGCCCGTCATTGACACGGTGAACCGGATGGACACGGACAGCGAGAAAGTGAAGTATCTGAACGACTACCTATGCTCTCTGCTGACCTATGACAAGAAATCCGTTGCTGGGATCATTCGGACGTTTGCCCCGCACAGCGAGGAATTGAAAGGGGCTTGCGGTGACTACGCCCACGATTTCAAGTTCTTGTGCGGGGCGGCAGGCATCCCCTGTTTTACCATCAGCACCACAAACCACGCCTGGAACATGGTCTATGCGGACGGACAATGGCTCCATGTGGACGTTGCCGCCAATGACCTGTACCGGCAGAATTACATCCTGCTTGCGAAAACGGTATCAGACCGTACCGACGAAGCGCCGGAGGCCACGGCTTTTCTGAAAGAACTGCTGGCGCCTGGCTCCACAAAATAAGACCCGGACATATCAGAGAAAGCGGACTGCGTAAGCGGCCCGCTTTTTCTTTACCCTGTCCGGCCACCCGGAAATGCGTCTCAAATTGAGACGCATTTCGACACCACTATCTAATGTATGCGAAAGGAGCATTTTCCATGAAACACAAGCGTTTTGCCCGCCTGCTGTCTATGCTGCTTGTCGTGGTGACGATGTTCGGCGTAATGTCGCTCCCGGCAAACGCCGCATCCCTCAACGACAGCGGCACCGTCACCATCCAGCAGGCCGGATACGGCAAGTACCTCACCAAGTCCAGCGGCGGCACCATCGGCGGCGGTTACTGGAAGTACACCAGCAACAATGGATTGACCGGCACCGCCTACTGCGTCAATCATGGATTGAAAGGGGTGTCCCCCTCCAAGGCCCTGACCGTCCAAGAGTATAACCGTGAACCCAAGACAATGGGAGCCTTTGCCAACGGCTACCCCAACCGCACGTTGGCACAGTTTAAGGAACTTCACGCAGGCGATGTGCGGGGGATCAGCGGTCTGACCGAGGACGAATATAAGTATGCCACGCAGTTGGCAGTCTGGGCCACCTGCGGCCAGCTTGCCGTCCCCGGTACATCCTTTACGGCGGGCCGTGACACTCTCACAGTACCCACCTCGGACGCGCAGAAAATCCGCATTTTTGATAGCGTCAAAGCCATCCTGACCCTTGCCAACGGCTGGTCGAAACACCTCTACACGGGGATGTACCTCCGGGCCGAGGAAAACAAGGACGTGCGCGGCGTGGAGGTCATCCATGAGCGCGGTTTGGAGGGCGCTGCCGAGACTAACACAGACGGCATCAAAAAGGAAACCATCAACGGGAAAGAATATTACACCCATGTGATGTATGTGGCCTCCGCAACCTCCACCTGGATCGACGACAGAAAAACCAAAGTCTACTCCACCGACGCCCCCTCCGGCACCATTTTTGTGGCGGAGAACAATTCGCCCCTGGAAACGGTGCAGGAGAACGGGGCCACCTGCTACAAGGTGGACACCAGCAAGCAGCGCACCACCAACCTCAACGCCAACGGCAGCGAGTATTACGGCGCGTTCAAGGTCTGTATCCCCGTGGACACCGCCGCCGATGAAGGCTCCTTTACCATCAAGGCCACGGGCGGCGTGGCGCAGTTCAACCTGTTCCTGGCCTACAACCCCGCATCCAAGGAGCAGTCCTATATCATTTCCGACCCAGGCTATACCACCTGTGACGCCAGCGCCACCTTTAAGTGGAGCAGCGACGAGGACTTGTCCGAAACCGCCAGCCTTCAGGTAGTCAAGGCGGGGGCGGGCGGCTCTCCGTTGGAGGGCGCGGAGTTTACTCTGACCGGCGATAAGGGAACCACTGTCACCGGCACCACCGACCGCAACGGCCAAATCATCTGGAAAGACCTTCCCGCCGATGAAAAATTCACCCTGGCGGAAACCAAGGCCCCGGAGGGCTACCAGATCGTCGCCCCCATGAGCGTGACCCTTACCCCTGGCCGCACCGCCTACCTGACCGTGGCAGACGATACGGAAAAGGGCTTCACCATCAAGAAGGTGGACGGGCAGAACAAGGCCAGCTTGCAGGGGGCCGTGTTCCGTTTTGAACAGATCGACGGCAGCTACACGACCACAGGCACCACCGGCTTTGACGGCACTATCTCCTTTGAGGGGGACGAGCTGCCCTACGGCTCCTACCGCATTTCGGAGCAGTCACCCCCGGACGGTTATGTGAAGTCCTCCCGCGTGGAAACGGTGGAGTGGGACGGCACCGAGGATGTGACCATCACCTGGGAGAATGACCGGGACATTGGCTTGACCATCGTGAAGGTGGACGAGCAAACCGGCGTATCCCTGCCCAACGCCACCTTTGACGTGTATGCGGACGGGCAGCTTATCACCTCCGTCACCACCAACGACGATGGCGAGGCCCATGTGAGCGGTATCAAGAAGGAAGCCTATATCGAGGTGGTGGAAACCGCCGCCCCCGCCGGTTACGTTCTGGACAAGACCCCTCACGGCATCCACATCGATCCCTATGACCCCACCACCGAGGACGACCCGGTGCTGACCGTGACCAACCGGGCGCGGCCCGCCCTGCGTATCCTCAAGTACGACCTGACCAGCAACTCCCCCATGCCTGACGTGACCTTTGAGGTCTGGCATGACGGCGACCTGTTTGGAGAGTACACCACCAACGCCAGCGGCGAGATTTTTCTGTATGAGCTTGACCCCGGCACCTATCTGGTGAAGGAGATCGCCACGGACGACGCCCATGTGGTGAACAGCACCCCCCAGCAGATCGAATTAAATGCGGGCGACACGCAGACGCGGGAGCTGGTCTTTTTCAACTCTCTGAAACCGGGCATCCACTTGATTAAGGTGGACAGCATCACCATGAGATCCCTGCCCAACGTCAGATTTGAGTTCAAGCTGGTGGGCGGCTCTTATCGCCAGGAATTTACCACCGATCTGAACGGAGAAATCGACCTGTCTAAGCTGGCCCCCGGCGCTTATGAAGTGCGGGAGCTGGAGGCCCCGGACGGCTACCTCATGGATGACGCTGTGCGGGTGGTGCAGATCAACCCGGACGAGAACGCCAACTTTGTTTTCACCAACACCCCCAAGCCCGCCCTGCGGCTTATCAAGACCAGTTCGGACGGCTCCCGGCTGGGCGGGGTGCATTTTAGGATCGCTAAAATCGAGGACGGCACCCACTATCTTGACCGCATCACCGATGATACCGGCGAGATTAACATTCCCAACCTGGAACCGGGTGTGTACTCCGTCAAGGAGACCGCCACGGTAGCCGACCACATCCTCGACCTTCAGGAATACCACGTTGAGTTATTCCCCGGCCAGACCAGCACCATCACCATTGAGAATCAGGTACGCCCTAACCTCACCATTTACAAGAAGGACGCAGACACGGGAAAGCCCATCCCCGACACGGTATTTCTGGTGAAGGCGGCGGACGGCCACTCCGTTGACGAAATCAGGACGGACAGCGAGGGCAAGGCCACCCTTGCCAACCTCCTGCCCGGTGTCTATGAAGTGTCGGAGAAGTCCGTCCCGGCCCCCTGGCTCATGGACGCAGACCCCCAGCTTATCACCCTCTATCCCAACCGTGACCACACCGTGTATTTCCAGAACCACAAAAAGCCGACTTTGACGGTGAACAAGGTGGACAGCATAACGGGCAGCCCCATCAAGGGGGCCAAGTTTGAAGTCTGGTATGGGAGCAACAGCACGACCACGGGCGAATTGAACAGCCTCGGCACCTTCTACTCCGACGCCAAAGGCCAGTTTTTCGTTGACCTGCTGCGGGATGGCTGGTACAAGGTGACGGAGCTGGAACCCGCCGCAGGTTTCACCATCAAGGAACCCGCCACCCAGGAATTTTATATCAAGGGCGGCGAGAGCAAAGTTATCACTTTTGAGAATGTGCCGAAAAACGCCATAATTTGCGAGAAATATGATTCCGTCACCGGGGAGGCCCTGCCCGGATGCACGTTCCAACTGCGGTATTTGGGCGGGACTTCCGGCACAGGCGGTACAGTGATCGGTACAAAAGTGACGGGTAAGAACGGCACCGCCATGTGGACGGGGCTGAACCCCGGCGCGTATGTGTTGGAAGAAGTGGACGCCGCGGACGGCTATAACATCATCCAGTCCTCCGAAACCATCATGCTGGCTGACAGCGGGGAGCAGAGCGTTGTCACGGTGCGTTTTACCAATGCCCCGGACGGACAGCTTTTGATTAGAAAGGTATGCTCTGTCAATCCCTCCGTCACCCTCCAGAACGCGGAGTTCAAGGTCATGTACGCGGACGGCACCCTGATCGGGGACGGGAACGGCATTTTCAGAACAGATGAAAACGGGGAAATCCGCATCACCGGGCTGAAACCGGGAAAGAGCGTGGTGGTGACGGAAACCCGCGCCCCCGCTGGATTTATCCTGGATACGCAGTCGCAGACCGTCCAGATCAAAGAGGGCCGCACCGTTTCCCTCACGTTCAAAAACCAGCCGAAAGGGGCCATTATCATCCAGAAGCGGGATAGCGCCACAGGCCAGCCCCTTGCCGGGGCCGAGTTCCGCGTGACCACGGCGGCGGGCTGTGAGGTGGGGCTGGACGGTGTGATCGGCACGTCCAGCTTGACCCAAAACGGCATTTTCACCACGGACGCACAGGGCGAAATCCGCATTTCCAACCTCGCCCCCGGCGCTTATGTACTGAATGAGATCAAGGCTCCGACCGGCTATGTGATGGACACCGCCAGCACCAATGTCGTCATCGGGCAGGGCGGCGATACGCAAACGGTCATCGTGAAAAACTCCAAGGCCGGTACGCTGGTCATTGACAAGCGGGACTCCCTCACCGGGAAACCGCTGGCAGGCGTGACGTTCAAGGTCACGACCTCCACCGGCGAGTATGTCCCCGACGCCAGCGGCCATATCAGCTCTAACGGCCTGTATTTTACAGACAAAAACGGCAAGATCACCATCAACGGCGTGGTGGGTACACTGGTGGTCACGGAGGTCAAGACCCTCCCCGGCTATTCCATCGACGAGGCCACCCGGACGCAGACCGTGGACGTGCGGCCCAACGATACGCAGACCCTCCACTTCACCAACACCCCCAGCACCACCCTTGTCATTGAGAAGTATATCGAGGGGACGACCACCCCGCTGAAAGGGGTAACTTTCCTTGTCACCGACAGCTCCGGCGCGGTGGTGGGCCAGTCCAACGGTGAGTTTATCACCGACGAGAATGGCCGCATCGTCATTGAGGGGCTGGAGCCTGGAACCACCGTCACCGCCAAGGAGGTCAAGACGCTGGAGGGTTACGTCCTCGACACCAGCCCCAAAAGCATCAAAATCAAGGAGGGCGAGGTACAGACCCTCCGCTTTTACAACCAGAAGCAGGGGGCCATCGTGATCCGCAAGCTGGATAAGCAGACCGGCGAACCCCTGGCGGGCGTGGAATTTGAAATCACCTACTCGGACGGCAGCTACCTTGACGACGACTACGGCCACCTGTCCAGCAAGGGCCTCTACAAGACGGACGCCAACGGTGAGATACGCATTTCCGGCGTAGTGGGTACACTGGTCATCACGGAAACCAAGCCCCTGCCTGGGTACGTCATGGACGAGGGGACCAAGACGCAGACCGTCAAGGTGAACCCTACCGATACGCAGACCATCACGGTCTACAATACCAAGGCCGGGGGCCTTACCATCATCAAGAAGGACGAGGAAACCGGAAAGCGTATCAAGGGCGTCCAGTTTGAGGTACGCAAGCTGAACGGGGAAATTATCGGCACCTACACCACCGACACCAACGGCGTTATCAGTCTGCCACAGGCTGAAAAGGGCTGGTATCAGGTGGTGGAACTGAAAGCCGCCGAGGGCTACAAGCTGGACGATACGCCCCACCAGATCGAGGTGAAGGACGGCGGCACCGCCATCCTGGAGATCACCAACCGGCAGACTGGCAGCGCCCTCATTCACAAGATCGACAGTGTGACCGGCAAGGGCATTTTCGGGGTAAAGTTCCTGCTGTCCGACGCAAAGGGCAACCCCATCGGCACCTACGAGAGCGACAACGAGGGGTATGTTTATATCGACCATGAGCTTGCCGATGGCCGGTACACCATCCGGGAGATCGAGTGCGCGGACGGCTATATTCTGGACACCCAGCCCAAGACTATCTATGTGGAGTATGGCGGCTGCACCACCATCACATGGCCCAACGCCGCCCTCCGGGGACAGATCCAGATCATTAAAAAGTCCGCCGAGTACAACAGCGTCAACGGCCTGCCTGCCGGGACGCTCCTGGAAGGGGCCACCTTTGAAATCTACAACGAGCGCAACGGCGCTCTGGTGGATACCATCGTCAGCGATAACCGGGGGCTGGCGGTGTCCAAGCCCCTCCCCCTGGGCCGCTATACCATCCGGGAGACCAAGGCCCCGGCCAACTACTCCGCCAACGGCGCGGATATTACCGCCGTTTTGGAGTACAGCGGCCAAATCGTGAAATTCGAGGTCACGAACAAGAGCGCCAACACCGGCATATCCATTTCCAAGACCGGCCCCAAGGAGGCAGTAGGCGGCCAGCCTGTGCGCTATGTGTTCTCCAAAATCGGCAACACGGGCAACGTCACTCTGCAAAGTTTTTATTGGAGGGACACCCTGCCCGCCGCCGTTACGCTGGATAAGGTTGTCACCGGCACCTACAACCGCCCCGGCAATTATAAGATCGTCTACAAGGTGAACAACACCGGGGACTACCGTACTCTGGCCGACAACCTCTCCACCAGCCAGAACTACACGCTGGCCGCATCCCCCGTGGCCCTGGGCCTCGCGGCTAATGAGCGCGTGACCGAGATCATGTTTATCTTTGGTCAGGCCCCCGGAGGCTTCGGGCAGGTGGAGGCCCCCATGCTCTACTGTACCGCTGTCAAAGGACTGACCGCAGGCTCCAGCTTCGTCAACGTGGCCGACGTGGGCGGCGTCTACAATGGGGCCTGGGTGCAGGCTGTGACCCGCTGGGTGACGACTGTTTACGGCAAGCCCACCCCGCTTCCCCGCACCGGCTATTAAGCCCAGGTAGGATATTGTCGAAATGCGTCTCAAATTGAGACGCATTTCCGGGGCCGTCTCCGGCTGGGGACGGCCCCATTTTTGTAAAGAAGGGAGGCCGCAAACGGCTTTATGAAACGGCAAACAGACGGCAATCCCATATTGCCCTGGGCGCTGCTGGCGATCCCCGTCCTCTGGCTCTCGGCGCTCCTGGCTACCGGCTATGAGGACGGAATGACCCTCTTTGACCTGATGGGGCGCTTCAATCTTCTGATGGAACGCCCCTTCGCACTCCACTGGACGCCCCACACCTTGAAATTCCTGCTGGTGGGGCTGGCCCTCTATGGCTGCGCCGCCGCGCTCTATTTCTCCACGAAAGAGAACCGGCGGCCCGGCGAGGAACACGGCTCGGCCAGATGGGGCAGCGTCCGTCAGCTCTGCGCCAAGTACCGGGACAAAGACCCCTTTCAAAATACGCTCCTGACCCAAAACCTACGCATGGGCCTCAACGGAAAGAAGCACCGGCGCAACCTCCTGCAAATCGTGATCGGCGGCTCCGGGGCGGGCAAGACCCGCTTTTTCTGCAAGCCTAATCTCATGCAGGCAAATTGCAGTTTTCTTGTGACAGATCCCAAGGGAGAAATGCTCCGGGCCGTCGCCCCGCTGCTCATTCAGAAGGGCTATGTAATCAAGGTGTTCGACCTGATTGACCCGGCCCACTCCGATTCCTTCAATCCGTTCCCCTACATCAAGGACGACAAGGACGCTATGAAGCTGGTGAATAATCTTATCAAAAACACCACACCCAAGAACGCCAGCAGCAATGACCCCTTTTGGGAGAAGTCCGAGATAGCCCTGGACACGGCGCTCATTCTGTACCTGCTCCATGAAGCTCCCCCGGAGGAGCAAAACCTTGAAATGGTCATGTATATGATCGAGAACGGCGGGGCCAGGGAGGACAGCGACGATTTTCAATCCCCCCTTGACCTGCTCTTTGAGGCGCTGGAGGAGGAGGACCCGGATCACATCGCCGTCCGGGAGTACAAAATCTTCAAGCAGGCGGCGGGTGTTGTATGCTCTAAAAGACTTCTTAATCAAGCAGTTGGGAAGTCTCTTAGAACACACAACCTAAAACCGAAGAAAGGAGCGCAAGTTATGAGAAAAAACGAGAAAATCACAGCTCTGTACGAACGACTGAGCCGTGATGACTTTGGCAAAGATGATGACCAACAGCGTGAGAGCAATTCCATATCCAATCAAAAGGCAATGTTGGAGGAGTTCGCCGCACGGCAGGG
>CEAA01025299.1_pt1 | contig 70398 bp, 39 predicted proteins | sample 557551 | NCBI WGS metagenome assembly CEAA01 (sample SAMEA3182115, study PRJEB8094) | gut metagenome | biome: human; feature: gut; material: Stool; isolation source: human stools | place: Canada | collected 2013-06-11
GGCCGGCACCCGCAACGAAATCTGGATCCTGCCCACCGTCGGCTGCGTCGCCCACACCGCGCAGCGGATCGCCGCGCAAGCGGCCGGGATCACCCTGCCGGGCTGCGGCGGCGTGTTCGCCTTCCCGCACCCCTATGGCTGCTCCCAGCTGGGGGAGGATTTGGACAATACCCGGAACATCCTGGCCGCCCTGGCCCGCCACCCCAACGCGGGCGGCGCGCTGATCCTGGGCCTGGGCTGCGAAAACAACCGCCTGGCCGATCTGCGCCGCCAGCTGGAGGAGAGCGGCCCCACCGACCGGCTGCGCTTCCTCTCCTGCCAGGACGAGGAGGATGAAATTGCCGCCGGCCTGTCCCTCATCGGTGAGCTGGACGACCGGATCCGTCGGGACAAGCGGCAGCCTCTTTCCCTCCGCCACCTGACCCTCGGCCTGAAATGCGGCGGTTCGGACGGCCTGTCCGGCCTGACGGCCAATCCCTTGGTGGGCCTGGCGGCCGACCGGGTGGTGCAGGCGGGCGGGACCGTCCTGCTCACCGAGGTGCCGGAAATGTTCGGTGCGGAGCCGCTGCTGTTCCAACGCTGCGCCAGCCGGGAGGTGTTCGATAAGGCGGTGGCCATGATCACGGATTTTCAGCAGTATTACGTCCGGCATGGCCAGCCCATTTATGAAAATCCCTCCCCGGGCAACCGGGAGGGCGGCATCACCACCCTGGAGGAAAAATCCCTGGGCTGCACCCAAAAAAGCGGCCGTTCCCCGGTCACCGACGTGCTGGCCTATGGGCAGAGCGCCTGTCGGCCGGGCCTCCAGCTTCTCTCCGGCCCGGGTAACGATCCGGTGGCCTGCACCGCCCTGACCGCCGCCGGCGCCAATCTCATCCTGTTCACCACCGGCCGCGGCACCCCCTTCGGCGCTCCCGTTCCCACCATGAAAATTGCCACCAACCATGCCCTGTACCGCAAAAAGCCGAACTGGCTGGACTTCGACGCCCAAGCCCTTTTGGAAGCACCCGCCCAAACCGTGGCCGATAACCTGCTGGACGCCATTCTGGACGCGGCCGGCGGCGCCCCCCTGTGCAACGAGCGCGGCGGCTATCGGGAGCTGGCGCTGTTCAAATCCGGCGTCACCCTGTAAACGCCAAAAAGGCCCCGGCTGCCAGCCGGGGCCTTTTTCTATCCTATTACAGCGCGCGGCGCAGCAACAGCCCGCCGCCGGCGGGCAGGGTCAGCACGTTGCCAGCGGTGAGCGCCGGCGCGTCGCCCGCCGGACGCCACCCGCCGTCCTCCTCGGAGAAAAACTCCAGCGCGGGCGCCTCCAGCTCCCAGACCGCCGCCTGCTTATAATCCTTGTTCACCACCAGGAAGCTGCCGTCGTCGAAGAATCCCACGACCGCGTCCCCCTCCCCGCGCACGGCCCGCAGATCGCCGTGGGGGACGAACCGGCATACCTCCTCGCCGTTATCCCGCAGATGGTACACCGCCTCGCTGGTCTTCCCGTACAGCTCCCGCCCCAGGCGCAGCAGGCCGGGATTGATGGCGCACACGTCCTGGTAATGCTGTGTCAGGGTGCCGTCCCGGTTGGCCATGGCGTTGGTGAAGCGCCAGACCTCCTCCCATTCGGGGGTCCAGTAGGTGAAATAAGACAGCCGCTTGGCCCCGTACGCCAGACAGCTGTACAGCTCCCAGCGGATCTCCGCCTCGCACAGATTGCGGTACTCCCCGTGCTCGGTCAGCAGGATGATGACCATCAGCGGCAGGCCGTGCGCCAGCCCCTTTTCCCGCACGATCTCCAGGTTGGCGAAGAAGCTGGGCCGATCCTCCGTCCGCTTGGCCGCCAGGATGATTTCCCGCTCCCGTTCGTCCGCGTCCGCCGGCACGTCCATCATGGATTCCCCGGAAAACCGCCCGACGAAATGGTAGTGATCGTAGCTCAGATAGGGCGGCTTCACCTCGGCGATGAACCGGTCGAGATACTCCTCGTAATCCCGGCATTCCAGCCCCTGAGCCGAGCAGTAGTTGGGGAACAGGTTGACATACGCCTCCCGCCCCGGATCCAGGCGGCGGATGGCGTCGGTCAGCTGGGCCAGCCGCGGGAAATGATGGGCCGCCGGCTCGTCCTGGAGCATCCACCCCGCGATGTTGTCAAATTCCCGGTAATCGTCGATAATGTCCCCCAACAGCCGATCCACCTCCGGATCGTCGGTGCAAATCAGATGGGACAGCCGCCGGTCCCGCACCATGGCCCGCAGCCCGTGCTTCTGGAACAGGCGCAGCGCCCGCTTGTTCACCTGCGGATCCGGGGAATCCAGCGGCGCCAGGGTGAATCCCGCCCGGGCGATGGCCTCCACCGTCTCCTCCTTCACGATATAGTCGTCCTCCGGCCCGTAAAAATACGTCAGCTCAAAGCGATCCATCCGTTGCTCCTCCTTTTATAGCGCGGCCCGAAAGAAGGCCGCCGCCTTGTCCCCGCCGAACGCGTGCCCGTGCGGGTGCACGTCGGTCTGCAGGGCGCCGGGACTGCCCGCGGCCGCATACATCGCCCGCGCGCGCCCCGCCCCCTCCAGCATTTCGGAGATGGTGAAATTGTCGTCGTAAATCCCCATGTCCAGCAGCAGCGGCCGGGGCGCGATCAGCCCGAAAATGTCGGGCAAATCGAAATAGCGGTAGATTTCCGGCGCTATCTGCGCGCCGCAGAAGTTGGCCCTTTCCATGGCGAAGGCCGCCCAGGAACCGCCGTACCCGCAGATGTTCGCCGCCTGTATCCGCGGCTCCACCGCCGTGGTGAAGGCCGTCATGGTGCCCCCCAGACTCAGCCCCATCATGCCGATGCGCCCCGGATCCACCTCCGGGCGGCTCTGCAGGTAATCGACGCAGCACTTCATGTCCCAGATGTTGAGCGTCAGCAGGTACAGCCCCAGCAGCGCCCCCTTGATGAAATTCACGTTGCAGCGATCCCGCCCCGGGAACGGGTCGAGCCCGTCCTTGCGTTCGCCGAAGCCCCGCAGATCGGGCGCCAGGGTCACAAAGCCCTCCCGCGCCAGCCGCGCGGCGTAATCGTACCGGTGCCGCGCGATGTCCGCCTCGTGCGCCGGCGTGGCCCGCACCCCGGCCACCGGATCCTTGCCGAAGGCGCCGTGCCCGTGGCAGCAGAGGATGGCTGCCCCGCCGCGATCCTCCGCCGTGTTCCGGGGCCGCAGCAGCACGCAGGGTACCGACATTCCTTCCTCGCTGTCGAACACCACCCGCTCCCGGATGAGCCCGTCCTCCTCCACCGCGCATTCGACTTCCGCGCGCGGCTCCACCGGCGCGGGGAAATCTCCCAGCAGCGCGAGCAGCCGGGGCAGCGCCAGCGCTTTCCAGGCCGCGTACTCCTCCGCCGTCGTCCCCCGGAAGGAGAGCAGCGGCGTCCACTCCTCCGCTTTTTTGTCCCAATAGGCCTGCAGGGAAAAGTTCCGTTTGCTCATGCGCCTTCCTCCATCTGCTTCCAAAGCACCGCCGGGCCGGTCAGTCCGGAGGGATTCTGCGTCCCATACAGCAGGTTTTCCAGCGTGTTCGCCACCGTCACGGCGACACGGTTCTCCCCCTCCCGGATGGCGTCGGTGACCTCCACGCGGAAGGGAGCGCGGATGGCCCGGCCCGCTGTCAGGCCGTTGACCTCTACCTGAGCCGCGTCTCCGCCGCTGTCCCATTCCAGGAAATAGCGGGCGCCCTCCTCCAGAGGGGGCAGCTCCACCGTCTGCACATACCGGCCCAGTCCCCCGTAATGGGGATAGCCCTGGTAGGTCCAGCTGCCGGTGGTAAGCGCGGGCGCCTCGGCGGCGGTGAGCACGGCCCCCAGGCTCTCTCCCTGGTTGAGCTGTGCGGTGAAATCCCCGAACAGCCGCAGCGGCTCGAGCAGCCCCTGGCTCTCCTCCTCCACGCGCACCCGCACTTCGATGACCCATTCCCCTGCCCGGTAAAACCGCGGATCCGCTTCCGGCGGCTCCAGACGGCATTCCCAGTTGTTGCAGTCGTACTCCCGTACCCGCGTCCATTCGTCGCAAAGCCGCCCGTTGACCCGGATCTCCCACGCCCCCGCTATGGCGGACAGATCCCGTACCAGGGCCAGCCGCCCCGGCCGGCCGCGCACCGACACCACCGTCTTGAAGGTCAATTCCGCCGGGTAACGCGTCACGCCCAGCTCTCCCGCCGTCATGGGGGCGGTCACCCGGGGCAGCTCGGTCAGCCGGATGTCGTCCGGGTCTCCCCCGGGCTGATCCGTCCAGGCCCATTTGTCGAGGAGCAGCGCGTTGCGGCTCTGCGGCTCGAACCGCCACCGCCCCTTCAGCTCCCGGACGATTTCGCACCGGGGCTCCCGGCGTTCCCGCGCCGGACGGCCGGGATCGGCCACCAGCAGCAGGCCGCTCATGGCCGGTACCTGCAGCGTATACCGCCCGGCGGCATAGGGCAGGGGCTCCGGTTCCCGGCCCTCCAGGGGGTATTCCTCGGCGTACCGCCCCGCCAGCCGGCCGGTGAGCGCCGCCTCGCAGCGCACCGGCTCCCGCAGGGTGTTGCACAGGAAAAACACGTCCCGCCCGTCCTTCCGGCTGTGGCTGACCAGCAGATCCGTACAGCCGGGAGAGTCCGGCAGGTCGAACAGCCGCAGCTCGTCGGCGCACCGGCGCGCGGCCGCCTCGAACCCCTCCAGCGTAAACCCTTCCTCGGCGCTGCCCCGCAGCGTGAACGTCTCCACCCCCGGTGATTCGAGCAGCCGGTCGTACGCCTCCCGGATATTCCCCTCCGTCTCCATGGGCACCGGGGCATCCGGCCGCCCGCAGATGAGGGCCACCCCGCCCTCCCGCAGCCGCCGCAGCGCGTCCAGCGTCTTTTGGGCCAGGAAGGCCAGCGGGGGCACGACAACCTGCCGGTACAGGCGCTTGCCCACCCTGAGGCAGCCGTCCTCCACCGCCGCCTCCCGGATGTCCCGGATATCCGCCACCTCAAAGGGCAGGTGATCCCGCAGCAGCCGGTCGAACAGGGCGGTGTACGCGTCCCGGTAGAGCTTGGCCCCCGGCTCGTCCACCGGCTGCAGGGCCATCCAGCTGTCGAAGGGATACAGCAGCGCCGTGGGCGCCACCGGATCCGCCTCTCCCAGCAGATAGCCCAGCCGGGCCAGCTGATCGGAAAACGTTCCGAAATAGGCAAAATGCGGCATCTGGTAGAACTCGGAAGGCCCCGCGTCCTTTTTGCGGTAGCCATCGATGGAATACACAAAGGTGTGGCACGCCAGGCAGTTAACCCCCAGAACATACAGCCAGTCGGCGATGAACGCCATGTCCCGCAGCTTCAGATTCCATTCCGTTACCCCGAAGCATTCGCACAGCGCCCGCCCCTCGCGCCTCTGCCGGGCGGCGGAGGCCGCCATTTTCGGCCCCAGGTTGAGGATGGGATGCTCCCGATCCCCGATCATGTAGGTGATGAGATCGCACCCCGGCATATCCAGCCCCTGCATCAGCCGGTGGATGGAGCCGGTGAGCAGCACCTGATCGGCCGGCTCCTCCTCGGGGCTGGCGTGCCCGATGAGGCCCAGCCCGTTGTCCCGGCACCAGCCGCCCACCTGGGACACGAAGGCCCGGTGGAAGCTCTCCTCCACCGTCTCCCAGTAGTCGCGGCGCATGGCCGCCGCCCCCTCGAGAGGCAGCTTCATGGCCAGAAGCGCGTCCTCCACCGGATACCCGTTGCGCGCGCGGAACCGCTCGGCAAATTCCTCCGTCCAGGGGAAGGGGAAAGCGTAATATTTCGGCTCGTCCATGAAAACCCCGGGGATCGTCCCTCCAAAATACCGGCCCAGCCGGGCCTTATACGGCTCGTAGGCCAAATCCAGAAAATACCGCACCGCCTCGGGCTTGAGAGTGTCGGTGTAGGAATCAAACAGGAAATACGGCCCGCAATACCGCCGGACATACGCCAGCACCTGCCACTCCCCCTCCGGCGCGTCCCATTCCAGCCGCAGCTGCGGGCCGCTCGCGTCGGACCGGTACTGGGGGATGGGCTTGGAAAAGGTGGTGGGATAATAGGCGTGGTATTTCCGCTCGGCGTGCCACCGCCGCCGCAGGGTACCGATATAGGGGCGCAGATCCCGCCGCTCGGCGATTTTGCCCCCCTCCAGGCGGACGGCCAGCGCCATATGGACGCGCTCCAGGGGCAGGTCAAGGATGACCCGGGCGGGGCCCCGCACCGCCTGCATGTGGCATTCCAGCGACTGGGCGCGGAAATCCGGCCGTTCCGCCGTCACCCGCCCGCCGGCCACGCCGCTCGGGTACGGGTCCTCGTCGTACAGCCACGCCTGCAGGCCCCTCCTGTCCGCCTCGTCCACCGCCGCCTCGATACACCGCAGCCAGTCCTCGCTCATGCAGGGCGTGAGCAGGCCGCTGCGGGGGTGCAGGATAAACCCCGCCAGCCTCTGTTCGTCCATGGCGGCAACCTGCCGCCTCAGCTCGTCCTCCTCCAGCGCGTGGTTCAGCGACCAAAGGGCCAGCGGCCGGTAAGCGGCGCAGCCCTCCCGAAACGCGTCATACTGCATGGCGATCCCCCTTTTCCGTCGGCTCTCTGTCGAGAGGCCGTTCTCAGCTTCATTATAGGCCATCCGGCCAAAAAACCCAACTGGTTTTTCAATCTGTTTGGTGACAATTTTATCCTATATATACAGATGTCCCACCCTCCAGCGGCTTCCCTGTAGGGGCGAGCAGCGCTCGCCCGCAGGCCCGCGCAAAAACCAGCGGCGCGCCGCCGCCTTCCCCTCCAAGAAAAAAGGGTGCTGCCAACGGAGACATCTCCCCCATTCGCAGCGCCCTGCTGGTTTCAATTCCTATGAAGCCCAAGAGGCTCCACGCCCTGTACGCGCGCCGTCGCGGCCGCGCGTCGTGCCGCATACGGCAGGGAGCTTCCGCTCCCCCGTTTCCTCCCCGGCTGTCGTACGCGGGCGTAAGCCGGAGCGGCTCGGCATACGGACGCAAGAGGGGCGCGTTGCAAAACGGAAAATCCTGCAGCGCGTCCCTCTTGGAGCGTCACCCTTGCCTATTCCTATGCCTGTACATACCATCATAGCGCAGGGCGCACACCGTGAGAGAATGTGATAAGATTGCTGTAACGATTCATCAGGAGTTGCTTGCATTTTTCGATGCGGCTATCCATATCTTTTAGAGGCTATGGCCCGCACGTTCAGCCGTGCTGGTAAAACCGAACCGGTTATCCGCAGGCGGGGGCTATAAAGCCTATGATGAAGGTCATGACTATTGTCGTTATTATGCCCAAGCTATTCAGTATAATCGAGCTTTTCCTCTTGCTGATACAAGCCAGGGGGAATCCAATCAAGCCTATCCCTATTCCGCACATCGGGAGGAATGACAAAATTCCAAGAACAAACCCGGCCGTATAAAATTTTCCTTTTGGTTTTTCCCTGTTTACAGGCGTCCCGCAGCCGGCGCAAAACTGAAAGTTTTCCAGTATTTCCGCGCCGCAGCGTCCGCACCGTTTATCTCTCGCTTCCGCAAGCGCGGTCGGCTCAAACCGTTCGGGATCGCTCCTGAGCCGCCTGTAAACAAAAACCGTTGTAATTCCGGCAAAAGGACTTATAAAAAAATACGCGATCGTATACGCGAACTGGAGCATAAACAACGCGGCTGCGCTGTTTTGAAAGATGTGCGCGAACACTCCGTTAATCATCGATAAAGATGTTACGGTGATGAGAGTTAACAGCAGAACCGGTCTATAATTTCCCTTTATCATGTTGATCGACTTTTTAAGATACCGGTTTGTTTTCGGTTCAAGCGCTAGGGAAGCAGCAAATAAAACAAGGGTGGAACCAAAGTTCTGTATAGCATACCGATTGCGGAAGCAACCGGTATTTTCACAAAAGTTATCGCAACAGCCGGAGTATATAACAAACCGATCAGCAAGACATATCCTATAGCGATCCCCAGCTTATCGTTGGCCTGCCGAAAGGCCTGCCGCGCGGTTGTTCCTTTTTGATCAAATAAGGAGTCGATCAAAATCGGCAAAGCCAATAATAGCTTTACCGTTAGGATTAGCAATAAAAGCGCCGACAAAAGCAGCAGTATAGCTATTATAAAGAAAACGAATGAACCCCACAGCGAATTGCCGATCAGGGCGCCTTGTATCTGCTTCGTTACACGCATCAATACAATAGAAGCAAGCAAAACAGACGACATTCCAAAAGATAGGCCCATTAAATTTTTAAAATGTCCTTTGTAAAAGGAGACCGATTCGGATAACGCTTGCTTTACATGAATTCTCATGAGCTTCTCCTCGCTTCGGTTGCAACATTTTCCCTTTCGCACGGTTTCTGCTATGAAGTTTCGTTTAATACCAGGCGATATATTGGCGGATGGTTCACTCAAAATCCTGCTTGGCTAAGGTGAGGAGGAGCGAGCCCACCCCGCCTCAGCCGGTGTATTTTGCCATCCCGCCGCGTTATCGTCCTAGGTGGGCCGTCGCATGGCAAGGGAGGCCAACGCCGCTGTGGGCGCTCGCTCCCCCCAAAAATCGGAGGTTGTTCGCTCCCCCTCACCTTATGTACAGGCAAAATTAGTATAGCACAAAGCAAAGATATTTTCCAACCTGAATATGTGGCAAACAAGGCTGTCGAGAAATCCCTTGCGCCAACCCAACCGCTTGGATTTCACCATCGCTTACCTGGGACAGGCCCAACGGGGGCGCGGCCTACACCCCGGCCCCCTCCTCCGGCGGCCGGTACCGGCCGCCGAATTCCCGCCGGGCCTTTTCGGTATGCTCCCGGACAAAATCCGTCTTGGCCATTGTATAGGCGTCGCGGTTATGCTCGAATCGCTCCTTCAGCTCCCGCTTGAGCGCCTCATACCGCCGGCACGCCTCCGGATGCTGCCGCAGATAGTCCCGAAAATACAGCTCGCCCCAGTCGCCGAGCGGCTTGACATGCAGATGGTATACCTTGTCCGCAAAGCCGGTGGGCAGGTAGCCCTTGCCCAAATCCAGCGTCCCTCCCGGCACATTCTTCTGCATGAGAATCCAGCCGTCCTCCTGCAGCCGCCGGGCAACCGCCTCCACCGCGTAGCCCGCGGGGAACTCCAGAAGAATGTCGATGGTCGGCTTGGCCGTCAGCCCTTCGACTGCCGTGCTGCCTATATGATGGATACGCGCGACGCCCTGATCCCGCAGGACGCGCAGCAGCCGCTGCTTTTCCTCCGCGTACCACAAGGGATACTGGGGGTTGTAGCTTTTTAGAACAATCGGATACAGCCGCCACAGCTCCTCCAGGCTTCTTTCCTCCATCCCGCCGCCTCCCTCCGTCTTGCCCGCCGCCGGGCCCCTGCCGAATGCCTCCCGCGAATACTGTCTCCATTCTACCAAACCCACGCCGAAAAAGCCACGGCTTTTTCCGGCCTGTCCGGCATTGCCCGTCAGCCGCCCGCACGGGGCCGCCGTCCCGCCGAACCCAGCGGCTCCCCCGCCGGGTCAACCGCCCCTCCGCGTCCCCGCCTTCCCCTCCACGGAAAAAGGGCGCTGTCAACGGAGACCTCTCCCCCGTTCGCAGCGCCCCCCGCTTTCATTACCGTGCCGTCCCGCACAACCCAGCGGCAGCCCTGTAGGGGTGAGCATCGCTCGCCCGCGCCGCCGGATCGCCGGCGAAAGGGGGCCGCCTTACAGCCCCATGTCCCGCAGGGTCACCGGCCGGCGCTCCCGCCGGCTGACGTCCCCGGCCAGGGCCGTGAGGGTGGCCTTCAGGCCGTCCGCCGCCTGGTTGACCGGCGCGGCCGTGCCGGCGCAGCTGGCCGTGAACGCCCGCAGCAGGGCCGCGTCGCCGCCGCCGTGGCCCGAAAGCGGCTCCTGCAAATCGATGGTCAGCTCGTCTCCCGGCCCCAGCGGCAGCAGCCGGATCCGGCTGCGGCGGAAATCCGCCTCCAAGGTGGCCTTGGTGCCGTGGATCGTCAGCTTCCGGGTGGGCTCCCCGCTGAACAGGCACAGCTCGAACTGGGCCACCACCCCGTTCTCATACCGGATAAGCAGGCTCTCGTTGTCCACCACGTCCTTGCCGCTGTTGTAGACGCACAGATCCTCCTCGCAGGAAAAGCGGGTCGGGCTGCCGTATCCGGTGTAATCGAAGGCGTACACGCACGTCTCCCGCAGCGCGCAGTCCCGGCAGTGCGCGGCGGCCCCCTCCTTCGGCACGAAGAACCGGCGATCCCCCTCGGCGTAGACCGCGGCCGCATCGCTGCCGATGAGTACCCGCAGGATGTCCATGTCGTGGCAGCACTTGGTGTTCATCATCCCGCCGGAATTTTCGGTGAACCGGTGCCACCGGCGCATGAAGCTGGCCGCGTGCCGGTATCCCAGCTTCTCCGCCGCCTGCACCGTGACGATGTCCCCCACCGCGCCGTCCCGCAGCAGGCTCTGCACCCGCTCATACACCGCGGCGTATCGCAGCACAAACCCCATCATCAGGGTTTTGGTATAGGTCCGCCCCTTCTCATAGAGGGCCAGCGCCCGCGCGGCGCTGCACTCCATGGGCTTTTCCAGCAGGATATGCTTGCCCGCTTCCATGGCCGCCAGGGCGATTTCCAAATGCGCCCCGTCCGGCGTGGTGATGAGCACCGCCTGCACCTCCGCGTCGGCCAGCAGCCGCCGGTAATCGGTGTAGAGGGCCGGCCCCGTCTCCCCGAAGAAAAAGCCCGCGTACGCCTCCAGCCGTCCCTCGTCGCAGTCGCACAGCGCCGTCACCCGGTGGCTTTGAAAATCCGGATGCTCCAGCAGCAGCTTCAGATAATCGGTGGAACGGGCCCCCGTTCCGATGATGCCTATGTTCATATGCTTCTCATTCCTTTCGCCCTGCTCAGGTAAGCGATGATGACATGGAGCGGCCGGTTTGACGAAGGGAATCCCCTCCGCTAAGCCGCTGAGCCCCCAGGCGCGATGTATACCGCGCACCCCTGGGAGCCTGCCTTGGATAACGCGCGTCTTCTCCGCGCGGATTGTCCCGCCGGCCCTTCACGCCGGCTCCTCCAGCGGCACGAAGCGCCCGCGCGCCATGACGGCGTGAACGCGGGCCTCCTCGTCGAATTCCACCAGGTCGGCGTCCAGCCCCTGCCGGATGGCGCCCTTGCGTCCGGCCAGCCCCAGCAGGGCCGCCGGCGTGGCCGTCAGCATGGCGACCGCGTCCTCCAGCGGGATGGAAGTCTTGGTCAGCAGGGTGCGCAGCAGCTGGTTGCCGCTGGCCACGCTCCCCGCGAAGGCGGCGCCGTCCAGGGTGCGGGCCACCCCGCCCTCGATGCGCACCGGCTGGCCGCACGCCCGGCTGCCCAGGCGCACGACGCTCCCCTCCGGCAGACCGGCGCCCCGCATGGCGTCCGAGGTCAGCACCATCCGCTCCCGGCCCTTGCACTTGTAGATAAAGCCGAGCAGATCCCCCGACAGGTGATAGCCGTCGGCGATGGTCTCCACATACAGGTCGTCCAGGCAGAGGCCCGCCTCAACCGCGCCGCCGACCCGCTCCCCGGCCAGACGGCGCGCCCCCGTCATGCCCGAGTACAGGTGGGTCATCAGGCGGTAGCCGTGGGCCGCCGCCCGCCGGATACCCGCGAAATCGGCGTCGGTATGGGCGGCGGACACCAGGACGCCCCGCGCGGCCAGGAAATCTCCCAGCTCCAGGGCACCGGGCAGCTCGGGCGCGATGCTCCACCGGCGGATGCTGCCGGCGGCCAGAAATTCCTCCGCCTCCGCCCGGTCGGGCGGCCGGATGTACCGGGGATCCTGCGCCCCCCGCTGCTCCAGGGAGAAATACGGCCCCTCCATGTGGACGCCCAGGATTTCCGTCTCCCGGATCCGGGGCGCGAAGGCCGCCGCGGCCTCCGCCACCCGCCGCGTCTCCTCGCGGCCGCCGGCCAGGGTGGTGGCCAGCAGGGCGGTCACGCCGTGCCGGGCGTGATACGCCGCTATCCTCCGGAAGGCCTCCTCGCTGCCGTCCATAAAGTCGAAGCCGCCCCCGCCGTGCACATGCCCGTCGATGAAGCCGGGGGCCAGATACCGGCCCCGCGCGTCCCGCACGGCGGCATCCACCCCCTTGGGGACGCCCTGCCCCAGGGCGGCGATCCGCTCCCCCCGCGTGAGCACGAAGCCGTCCGGCTTGGCCGGCCCGCCCGCCAGCAGGCGGGCGTTTATCCATAGGGTCTTGTCCTCCATGCCCGCTCCCCTTTCTTTGCCGGCGGGTTTACTCCCCCGCCGCTTCCCGCCGCTGCTCCGGGGTCAAAAGGGCCGCCGACGCCTCGTCCAGGAACAGCGTCATGCTCGCGTGCCGCTTGAGGATGGTGGCCGGCACCATGTTGTTCACCGGCTGGCTGACGGTGTCGCTGACCGCCTGCGCCTTGACCGCGTAGGGCACCGCCGACAGGATGTGGCGGCACCGCAGGATCCGATCCACCGTCATGGAAATCGCCTGGGCCGGCACATCCTCCAGGGTGGGGAACCATCCCTCGCCCAGCTGCTGGCGGCGGCACCGCTCGTCGAGGGTCACCACCTTGTACGCCGCCTGGTCCTCAAAATCGGCGGGCGGGTCGTTGAAGGCGATGTGGGCGTTTTCGCCTATGCCGATGAGTCCGACGTCGATGGGCGCGCGATCCAATTCCGCCGTCAGCCGGGCGATGGCCGTCTCCACCCCCTGCGACGGATCCACGAAAAAGGCCCGGCGAACAGGCACCTGGCTGACAAAGCGTTCCTTCAGATACCGGACAAAGCTGGCCGGATGGCTCTCGTTCAGGCCGATGTACTCGTCGAGGTGGAACATGTCCACCTTCGACCAGTCCACATCCTCCCGCACCAGCGCCTCCAGCGTGGTGAACTGGGACGCGCCGGTGGACAGCAGCAGCCGCGCCTCCCCCCGCTCCCGGATCGCCTCGTTGAGATAGGCGGCGGCTTCCGCGGCCGCCCGGCGGCCCAGCTCCTCCGGCGTACCGGCTATGGATATGCGCATAATACGACTCCCCTTTCAAAATGTAAGCGATTACAGCTTTATTGTAACCGCTTACACTCTATCTGTCAAGGCCAGCGGCGCGCAGTGGAGAATCGTCCTGGTTTTTCGGGCGAAAACGGTGCGAAAGCGCGCGGAACCGTGCGCGGGAAACGCCCGCTCCGTTGCAAACCGTGCGGAAAAATGCGAAAAAACGCGGTTTTTTCATTCGTTTTCGGGGCTCTCCGGCCCGCTTTCCGCGTTCCGGGCCTGGCACTGCCGCTGGAAATCCCGCACCGACTGCCCGGTATACCGCTTGAACAGCCGGCCGACATAATTTTCATCGGCAAGCCCCACGCTCTCCCCCGCCTCCCGCAGCGGCCCCCCCTTTGTCGCCAGCAGCTCCCGCACCCGCTCCACCCGCCTGGCGTTGACGTAGTCCACCACGCTGCGCCCGGTGTAGGCTTTAAACAGGGCGCTGAGGTAGCTGGTGCTGATGCCCAGCTCGGCGGCCAGGGCGGCCATCGTGATTTTTTCGGATAGGTGGGCCGCGATGTAGCGGCAGGCGCGGCGGGCGTAGAGGATGCCGGAGGGGGAAAGGGACCCCTCCTCCAGCACGGCGGCGCGGACCGTCTCCTCCGTCAGGGCGGCGAGCAGCTCGAACAGCAGGGCCGTGCAGCGCAGCCGCTGCGCGGCCTCCGGCAGGGCGTACAGCGCGATCAGCCGGCGCAGCGTGCCGGCGGCGGGGCCCTTCTCCTCCAGGGGGAAGGCGCCCGCCGGCAGAAAAACCGCCGGCGGGCGGGCCTCCTCCAGGCGGGTGCCGGCCAGCAGCTCCTCCCGGGAGATTTCCTCCATCCGGTAGGCCGCCTCGAAGCCCACGGTGATGTGCCGGCAGGCCGGGGCGGGGCTGTAAAACCGGCTGGCCTGCCGGAAGGTGAACAGGCCGGCGCTCCCCTGGGGGATCGGCTGCCGCGTCCCGTCGGCCAGCCGGCGCACGACAGCCCCCTGCTCGAAATAGGCGAACTCCAGCCACCGCGGCATGGCGGGAAACGCCATGTCGTAGCGGGCGGTGGCGTGGGCGTGGGCGAACCGTATGCGAGGCATGTCCTCCCAAGTCAGCTTCCGATACACAGCCATCCCTCCCCGATAGTCTCCTTCTCCCACCAGTATACCAACGCCCGCCCCGCCCCGCAAGGGGTAAGCACGACAAATCGTCATAAAATCGTCCTGCTTTCCAGAGTTTCAGCCCTACCATTTGCACCGGATCTTGCTATACTGAAAAGGAAAGGGGCGGGAAGTATGCAGCGACTGGAAGCACTTAAGCGGGAGGCATCGGCCCCTCCCGCGCACCCGGCGGGGATCGCCGACATTCTGTACGCGCAGGGCCTGGCGGCGCATTTTGACGATCCGGCGCCCATTGCCAGGGCCTACGCCATCGAGCGCCTGTTCACCGGCTGCGACAAGCATGTCTATCCCCACGACGTGGTGGCCGGCTCCCTGCGGGGGCTGTTCGCCGAAGAGGCGTCCCCGGCGGATCTGCGGCGGGCGCGGGAGATCATTCAGAGCTATGGCGCCCGCACGTTTGCCACCAACGCCGACCATTTCGCCCCGGATTACGCCGGCTTCCTGCGGGACGGGGTGGCGGGGACGCTGGAGAAAATCGAGCGCTCCATGGCGGCGCACCAAGGCGGCGCGGACGCGGCGGACCGGCAGGATTTTCTGCGGGCCGCGCACATCGCCATGACCGCCTTCGGCACGTTCGTCCGCCAATACGGGGACGCGGCCGACAGCTTGGCTCAAACCGCTCCGCCCGACTGCCGGGACAGCCTGGCCGCCATGGCGCGGGCCTGCCATAAGGTCGCCGGAAACCCTCCGGAGACCTTCCGCGAGGCGCTCCAGCTTTTGTGGCTGGCGCATACCGCTTTTGTCTGGGAGGGGCGGTACGCCATGGCCTTCGGCCGGATGGATCAGTTCCTGTACCCCTACTACCGGCGGGACAGGGAGGCGGGGCGGCTCACCCGGGACGAGGCGTTGGAGCTGCTGGCCTGCACACTGTACAAAATCGCGGACACGGGACGGGACGACGTGTGCAACATCGCCATCGGCGGCGTGCTGCCCGACGGAACGGGCGGCGTCAACGAGCTGTCCCATCGGCTGCTGGAGGCTGTGGATCGCTGCGGCATCCCGGGGCCGAACCTGTCCGCCCGGCTGTACAAGGGCGTGCCGGAGGAATTCCTGGACGCCTGCCTGCGGGTCATCGGCACCGGCCTGGGGTATCCCGCGCTGATGAACGACGAGGTGAACATTCCCGCCCTGGCCCGCCACGGCTACGCTCTCGAGGACTGCCGCGACTACTGCATGGTGGGGTGCATCGAGAATTTCCTCCCCGGCAAGCAGCCCCCCTGGAGCGACGGGCGCTTCAACTCCCCCAAATACCTGGAGTACGCCCTGAACGATGGCCGCTGCCTCCTGACCGGGCAGCAGCGGGGGCCCCATACCGGCGGCCCGGAGGAAATCGGCTCCATGGCGGATTTCCTCACCCGCCTGCACCGGCAGATGGAGGCGGGGGCGGCGGAATACATGGCCTTTTTCCGCAACGAAAACGGCCGGTACAACCGGGTGCAGTACAGCCAGCCCTTCCTCTCCTGCTTCTGCCGCTGCTGCATCGAGCGGGGGCGGGACATCAACGACGGCGGGGCGGCATATCCCTCGGCCCACGGGGCGGGCTGCATGGGCATCGCCACCGTGGCCGACTCCCTGGCCGCCATCGAGCGGGTGGTGTTTGAGGAGAAGCGGGCGACGCTGCCCGAACTGCGGGACGCCCTGGCCGCCGATTTCGAGGGCTACGGCGACCTGCACGAGGCCCTTCTGCGGGCCCCCAAGTACGGCAACGACGACGATTTCGCAGACAAATACGCGGTGTGGTATGTGGAGGAGCACGCCCGGCTGTTCGACAAGTACCGGACGCCGGACGGCGGGCCGGTCTACACGGCCATCGCCTCCAACGTCAGCAACATCCCCGCCGGCCGGGAGGTGGCGGCCACCCCCGACGGCCGGCGGCGGGGCGAGCCACTGAGCGACGCGGCCTCCCCCATGCACGGCATGGATCGAGAGGGACCCACCGCCGTGGCGCTCTCCACCTCCAAGCCAGACTACACCCTGGTGTCCTGCGGCACGGTGCTCAACCAGAAATACAGCCCCTCCATGTTCGCCGACCCGGAGAAGAGGGCCAAGCTGCGGGCGCTCATCCGGGTGTACTTCGACAAGGGGGGCCAGGAGCTGCAGATAAACGCCGTCTCCCGCGCCGTGCTGACCGACGCGATGGAGCATCCGGACGCCTATCGCTCCCTCGTGGTGCGGGTGTCGGGCTTCAGCGCCTTTTACACCACCCTGGACAGGGCGGTGCAGGAGGACATCCTCAAGCGCACCGAGCAGGGATAGGAGGCGGGATCATGGAGCAAGCCGTCATCGCCCGGGTGCAGCGGTTTTCGGTGGGAGACGGGCCGGGCATCCGCACCACCGTGTTTTTCAAGGGCTGCAACCTGCGCTGCCCCTGGTGCCACAACCCGGAGACCCTCTCCCCCCGGCCTCAGACGCTGTACCAGCCGGCGCTGTGCGCCGGCTGCGGCCGGTGCGCCGCCGTCTGTTCCCGGCACCGGCTGTCCCCCGCGGGACACGTCTACGACCGGGAGGGCTGCGCCGCCTGCGGGCGCTGCGCGGCGGCCTGCCCGACCGGGGCGCTGGCGCTGTGCGGGGAACGGCGCACGACGGCGCAGCTGCTGGAGGCGGTGCTGGCCGATCGGGATTTCTACGCCGCCTCGGGGGGCGGCGTCACCCTGTCGGGCGGGGAACCGCTGCTGCAGACCGCGGCCTGCGCCGCGCTGGCAGCCGCCTGCCGGGCGGAGGGCCTGCCGGTGCTGCTGGACACGGCGGGCAACGTCGGCTACGCCGCCTTCGAGAGGGTGCTGCCCCACCTCAGCGCCTGCTATTTCGACTTGAAGGCCGGCACCCAGGAGGGGTATGACCGGGTGGGCGGGCGGCTGGATCTCACGCTGGAGAATCTGCGCCGCCTGACGGCCGACGGGGTAAACACCACCGCCCGCATCCCTGTGATCCCCGGCTTCAACGACACGCCGGAGGAGGCGGCGCGCATGGCGCAGGCGCTGGCCGTCGCCGGGGTGGGGCAGGTCCACCTGCTGCCCTTCCACCGGCTGGGCGGCGGGAAATACACGGCGCTCGGCCGGCCCTATGCCTACGCCGACGCCTGTCCGCCGGCGGCGGACAAACTCGAGACGCTGCTAATCCCCTTCCGCGCCGCCGGTCTCACGGCGGCCATACAGGGTTAACAAAACGAGAAATGAAAAGGAGACATGCGAGATGCCAACGGGAAAACTGGCCGTCATGATCGGCCCCAACCAGCCTTTTGAGGTACGGGAGTACCCCCTCACCGCCCCGGCGCCGGGCATGGCGCAGCTGGAGCTGGCGGCCAGCGGGGTATGCGGCACCGACGTGCACATCCACCGGGGGAAAATCCCGGTGAACACCCCCATGGCCATCGGGCACGAATTCGTGGGGCGGGTCATGGCCCTGTCGGAGGAGGACAGCCGGGCAAGCGGTATCCGCCCGGGGGATTTCGCGGTGGTGGACATCGCCTGCCCCTGCGGCGCCTGCCCCCTGTGCGACGGCGGGGACGACGCCAACTGCCTGCACATGGCCACCACCAACAGCGGCGACCCCGACACGGCCCCCCATTTCTTCGGCGGCTTTGGGGAATACAACTACTCCCCGGTAAAGAATCTGGTGCGCATTCCCGACGGACTGGATCCCCGCATGGTATGCGTGTACGCCTGCGCCGGCCCCACCGTCCTGCACGCCTGCCGGCTGGCGGCGCAAGCCCGCTGCGGCTTAGAGCAGGCCAAGGTGGCGGTGGTGCAGGGCCTGGGGCCGGTGGGCACCTTCGCCGTGCTGTATCTGGCCTCCCTGGGCATTCCCCACATCGTGGCCGTCACCGGCCGCAATCAGCCCGAGCGGCGGGATCTGGCGCGCCGCCTCGGCGCGACGGAGGTGCACAGCCTCGAGGAGGAGGGCGCGCAGGCGGTCATCGACCGGGTGCGGAGCCTCAGCGGCATCGGCGCGGATTTGGTGCTGGAGGCGTCCGGCAATCCCCAGGCCGTCCCGCAGGGGATGGAGATGCTGCGCAACCGGGGCGTCTATCTGGTTCCCGGGCAATACTCCAACAGCGGCACCGTCCCCATCTCCCCCCAGCTCATCACCTTCAACGCCCTGCGGATACTCGGCTCTTCCCAGTATGCCGTGCGCGACGTGCAGGCGTACCTGGCCTTTCTGGAGAGCCACCCGGAGCTGCACGGCACCATCCGGGACATGGCCGCGGCCTACCGGGTGGAGGACATCAACCAGGCCATGGCGGACGCCGCCGCCGGCGTCCATGTCAAAACCATCCTAACGCGCTGAAAAAAGGCCCGGGGCCCGCCGCTTGGCGGGTTCCGGGCCTTTTTGACTAGGCGAGGGGCAGGCTGTAGCTCAGGCGGCCGGGGGGCAGCGTGCTGCCCGACGTGTAATAGCTCAGAATATCCTGGGGGTTTTCCACCTCTGAGGCCGCCTTCAGGTAAATCGCCGGCTCCCCGGCGGCATCCAGGGCCTCCAGGGGCAGGGACAGGCGGATTTCGGCCTCCCGCGTTTCCAGGGGAAACTTGGCGATCGCAGTGCCCGTCCCGTCGCTTTCAAGCGTCTCCAGGCAGGCGGCGGATTCCTCCGGCCGGCAGCGTAGGCGGAAGGCATAGCCCTGCCAGCCGCCGTGGGGAACCGATCCCGTCCCCAGCAGGACGTCGGGTGCCGTGCCGCAGGCCCGGACATCCTGCGTGAACGCCAGGGTCAGCTGCAGGGAAGAACCGACGCGCGCGGCCTCGACGCTGCGCAAGGGGTTGACGGGTGCGGGCACCGTGTACCGGATCGTCTCGCTGACCCCCCGGTGATCGCGGGGGATGGGGGGCAGGGCGGTGGCCTCCAGCCGCAGGGGACCGGCCGGCTTTTCGGAGCCTTCCAGCCCCTTATACCGGCGGATGTTGCGAATCAGCTGGATATAGAAGTTGTCCTCGAAGCCGCCGATCATCGGTTCAATGTCCCGGGAATACTCGGCGTTGAACTCATCGGCGAACATGTACTCCCCATCCCACATCTGCTTCATGGAGCACCATTCGTTCCACTCGCCGATGAACACCGTGTTCACCTTGTCCTGATTCTTGAAAACCGTATCCCAGGTGTCCTGGTAAAAGGATCCTTTATCCACATTGGCGCTCACGTTTTTCTTGGTGCGGGGATCCCAGCCACGACCCCAGTTGATCCAGCCGGGGCGGGTCACGGAGAAGGACATGGGTACGCCGGGATGGGCGGCGGTGGTGACGTTGATGACCCCGTTGTGTATCGGGGCGGGCCAGCTCCATTCCATCCAGGGGAAGCCGTTGTCCCGGAAGGTTTCCTGGGGCCACTGGGCTTCCCGCCAGGAGAAGAAATTCATGATTTCGGAAGACAGGGCGGTGGGCTTGTAGGAGGTGTCTCCCCGGCTGTCCGCCTCTTCGATTTCATCCTTCAGGTTGGTATACCCCACGATGAAGGGTTTGCCGTTCACCATATACCAGGCGTTTTTGTACAGGCCCTTTTTATACAGCTTATTGTAGAGCATGCGCACCACGTCGCTGGAACGGGAGTGGGTGTAAAAGGCGATTTTCGGTACCTTCCAGCCCTCGGCGGTCAGTTCTTCCACGGTTTTCATAATCTGCGCGTAGGAGTTGTTGTTCGGATCCTCGAAATTCTGCTGCTTCTCGTTGACGCCGTTGGAGACGTCATAGACGATAAAGTCGATGTTGGCGATTGCCATCATTTCCAGCTGCCGGCGGATGACCCATTTATCCCGGCCGCGGTAATAGCCCCAGACCGGTTCGGCCCAGAAATGGGGCTGCCACACGGGACTGATGTCGCTGTTGTAGGATTTTGGATCGGTCAGCAGCTTGAGACCGTTGGGCATGGCCAGGATCTTGGAATTGTCGTAGATGCCCATGGCCAGCTCCGGTTCCCCGTTGCCTTCGGCCGCCGCGGCGAATATGCCCACCTGCTTGCCGCTTTTCTCCGACGACATGGTGGAGAAGGTGCGGCCCAGGTTATCCACGCCCACGATATTATAGGTGTTATACCCGTTCTTGGAGGTGTCGGCAGGATAAATGGTATGGCCGATGATCGCCTGGTTGGCGCTGTTGCCGGTGGCTTTGGTGGTGGATTTCGTCCGGGTTGCGCCGCCGGACGAGTCGGCGCCGGTCGTGCCGCCGGTGGTGCTGCCCTCCCCGGAGGGATCGGCGGCGCCGCTCTCCTCGGGCGAGGAGGACACGGCGTCGGATCCGGATTCCTGAGAGGAGAGTACGGAATTGTTGTCCACCGGGAGCCCGGACGGCTGCCCGGCCAACACACCGAACACCACCGCGACCACGACGCACAGCGCCAGCGCCACGCCGCCGATGCCGACATACAGCTTATTTTTCACAACGAAATCGCGAAACCTGGTGAGCATAGTCAAACCTCACTTTTCAGATACAGTCGGGCAGCGTCCGGAGAGCGGGCGGTCAATCAGGAACGCTTCCGGCGGGCTGTCAGGACGATAGCGCCGCACGCGGCAGTCAGAACCGCCACAGCCGCGACGGGGGCCGCCACGCCGGTGACGGGAATCTCGTCCGTGCTGCTGTCGCCGCCGCTCTCTTCAGGAGTGGAGGCGGGGTCGCTGCTGGAGGAATCGCTGCTGGTATCGTCGCCCGTATAGGGGTCGATCACCGTCCAGGCGCCGGTATCCTTGGCATATTCGAAGGCCACGTCCCGTTCCAGGGTTTTCTTGCTGGTGATGGGGAAGTCCTTGGAGACGATGACGAAGTTGTCGCGATCCACCAGCAGGGCGCCGGCATTGGCCATGGTGACATCAGAATACACGATAAGGGCGGTGCGATCGGCGCTGATGCCGAAGGAAATAGCGTGCTGCACGCCGGTGCCGCCCGCGTTGTTGAGCTGATAGGCCTTATCCGCCGTGCCGGTGTTGATGGTGACGTATTTGCCGAATTGCGCCATCAGGGCGTCGGGAGAGATATCCTCCACGGTCAGGGGCGCGCTGAACACGATACGGGCGACCGAGGTCCAGCTCTCACCCGACTTGGCGTCGGTGATGCCGGGGCCGCCGTCCGCGTCGGTCATGTTGACAGTCACCTTCACGCCGTCCAGATCCGGTTCGGCGTTGGGATCCACGATGGTCCACTTTTCCTTGTCCCAAACCGCGCGGTAATCAGCGTCCAGCTTCTCTTCCCCGGTCAGGCCGTAGGCCAAGCCCTTGCGGAAGGTCAGCTCTATTTCATCAGTGGTCACGGCGCCCTTATCGTCCACATAATAGTAGAAGCCGCCGTCGCTGCCGCCAATCGTATCCCAGCGGGCATAGATGACCAGGGTGCGCTTATCGGCGCTCAGGTCAAACATAAGGGTTTTTCCCGGAATGCCCTGAGCGTCGGAATCCTTGTACAGACTGGTGAGGGTATGGCCCTTGGTGAGAATGCGTTCGCCCACGGCCTCCAGGATTTCCTCCTGCGAGGTGCCGCAGTACAGTGGCCGGGAGAACTGGATTTTCACCGCGCCGTACGGAACCTGGACAGCCGCAGGAAGGACGGGGTACTCCTTGCCGTCCACCTCGAAGGTGCCCATGGAAATTTCCAGAGGCTTGCCCTCGTTGGGATCGGTGACGACGTCCTGGGAACCGGGATCGTCCACCACCCACTTGTTTTCAGTGGCTTTGGAGCTGGTGATGGTGATGGTGCGATCTAAGGGACCGTCCTTGAGGGGGAAGCCCTTCAGGATTTTCACCTCATTGACCTTAGAGTCGTCGGACTGGGGGCGGGGGGAGATGGTCAGGCCGGTATTGCCGCCCTCGATGTAGTGATCCGCCCATTCGTTGCGGTTGGTGTCCAGGCGCAGGGTTTTGGCGTTCATTTTGGGATCGTTATCCGCGCTGAGGAAATCCACCGTGTAGGGACTGATAGCCCGGCCGAAACCGCCCATGCCGGTGAATCCGTTTTTCAAGGTAGCTCCGTTAACAGTGATAAACTCGCCCATGGCGGCGACGCAGTCGTCCGCGGAGGCGTAGGAGTTAAGCTCCTTCTCGAAAACCAGATACATGCTTTTCCAGGGGGTACCGGCGCCGTCGGTCAAGGTATCTTTGTCCAGAACCGTCGTGCCACCGTCCTCTTCCACCAGCTGGACCAGAGGGGTTTGCGCTTCTGCGGCGCCGGCTGTCATAGCGGTTCCCACGCCAACGCTCATGAGCATAGCCATACCGGCAACCAGGGATACCACCGATTTGAGTTTCGTACTCATTTTTCGTTCTTCCTTTCTTTCTATGGTGTTTACGCCATGTGTGGCGTCAGACCCATCGGGTAAGACCCCCGGCTTTCTTCCGGGAGTGCGGACTGGATACTTTGCCTAACTTCCTCTTTATTATACAATTCCTTTTTATCTATAAAAATGGACGGTGCTAAGACGATATAATACAAATCTAACTTTCCGCCGTGCTAGGTAAGCACTGATTAAATCACGCCTAGCGGCTCAGCGGCGGCTTAGTGGGGAAATCCATCCACTGGATTTCATCATCGCTTACCTAGGGCTTCAAACCGGCAGGATATGGCAGCGATAGCGGCCGGCCGACAGGGGGATTGTCCGGTAGCCGTCCTCCCCCGCCGCCGTTTCCACTGTCTGCCCGTTGCAGACGATTGGGCGGTTTCCGGATGGGAGCTTCAGGGCGACGCGGGTGTTGAAGGGCACGGTTACATCCACCACCGTACCGCCCTCCTCCCGCCAGAACAGCACGGCCAGCCGCCCGCCGGGCGCTGCCACCGAAGCGTTCACCCAGTCGATGGGCAGTTCGACGGCGGGGGTGACGGTGTAGCAGCCCTCTCCATCGGGGCGGATGCCGGCCAACGATTTGTAATACCAGACGGTACAGGCCCCGTTCATGGGGTGGTTATGGGAGTTCATGCCGCTGCCGTCCAGGTTTTCCCATCGCTCCCACAGGGTGGTAGCCCCGTTTGCCAGCATAAAGCCGAGGCTGGGATAGGTGGTGTCACTGGCCATCTGCAGGGCCACGTCATTGCGGCCGAAGGCGTCCAGCACCTCGAACCAGTATTTCGTCATCTGGTTGCCGGTGGTGATATGGCCGCCGTGGGCCTGCCGATCCGCCAGCAGGTGGCGGAACACCCGCTGCGGCGCGGGAGCGATGCCGAGAAAGAGGGGGAAAATATCGCAGGCCTGCGCCCCGCCGTAATGCCCTTCCTCCGGCTGATAATAGGCAGCGTTCAGGCTGTCGGCCGTCTCCCGGAACAGCGAGCGGAAGGCGGTCGCGTCCTCCGCGCGGCCGGTCCGCTCGGCCATGGCGGCCAGTAGCCGGCAGTCGTAGGCGAGATAACCGGTGGCGATGAGGCCGGTGGGGATATGTACCGGTTCGGCGCTCCAGGGGCTGTCGGGATTGCATTCGGCGGCGGGCGGCGCCCACTCCCCGAAATACGGGGGGCCGATGAGGCCGTCCGTCCCTCGCTGGGAGGCCAGAAAGCGGACGTACCGCTTCATGGGTTCATATAACGTATGCATCATGGTATCGTCGCCATACAGCTGGTACAGCAGCCAGGGGATGAGGACAAAACAGCTGGAGACATGGAAAGCGGGGTTCCCGCAATAGACGTGGGGGGCGGTATCGGGAATCGAACCCTCCGGCGTTTGCGCGTCAGCGATGTCCAGCAGCCATTTTTCATAAAAGAGGCGCACGTCGAAGTTGAACATGGCCTCCTCGCACCGGACGGTCATGTCATTGAGCCATGCCATCCGCTCGTCCCGCTGGGGGCAGTCGGTGGGGACGCTGTGCATGTTGCTCCGCTCGGTATGGATCATGGCGGCGAAGCAGCCTTCCAGCACCGGATCGCTGCAGGAGAAGCGGCCGGTCTGCTCCACGCCGGTCGCCACCTCCTGCCCCTCGGCCGCCAGCAGCTCCACCCCGGCGGGCAGCTCGAATTCCGCGTAGCGGAAGCCGTGATAGGTAAAACGGGGGTGCCAGGTTTCCCGGTCCTCCCCTTTGAGAATGTAGCGATCCCGGCTTTTGGCTCCGCGCAGGTTGTCCTGGTTGACCCGGCCGTCCGGCCGCAGGGTCTCCCCCGTGCGGACGGTGACGGCCGCACCGGCGGGGCCCCGCACCGTCATGGTCACCCAGCCGGCGAAGTTCCGGCCGAAATCCGCCACCAGGCGGCCATCGGCCACCCGCAACAGACAGCGGGGCGTCAGCGTATCCAACCGGCGGATGGGAGGCATCAGCTGCGCGGTCAACACGCCGCCGGGAGGCTGTGCCGCCTCGGCGGGCTTCCACACCGCGCCGATGGGGCCGGGGCACGCCCAGCCGGGCTGTTCCCGCCGGGCGTCATACACCTCCCCGTCATAGACGCCGTTTTCCACCACGGCGCCGGGATGGGTGGAAAACCCGCCCGCGGGGCCGGACAAGAGCCGCACCCTGCCGCCGTCGGCCAGGCGGATATCCGCCTCCAGCAGCAGCCGCGAGGTGCCCTGGAACGCGGGCTGGCCGCCCATGAACCTGTCGAAGCTCTCGTGGCGGTGGCCGTACCAGCCCTCCGCCAGCTCCACCCCCAGGACGTTCTCCCCCTCGCGCAGATACGGGGTGATGTCATAAACGCTGTACAGTACCCGACGGCGGTAATCGGTCCAGCCGGGATCCAGCAGCCGATCCCCTATTTTTTCCCCGTTCAGGAACGCTTCGCAGTATCCGATACCGCTGATGTACAGGCGGGCCGACACCGGCGGGGCAGTCAGACGGAAGGGGCGGCGGAACCAGTCGGTGACCCCATAGGTATGAGCCGGGGCCGCCATCCAGTCCGCCTGCCACTCGCCAGGCGAGAGAATGCCGGTTTCAAACCAGGCAGGGGCGCTTTCCAGCGGTTCGTCCTCCCCTGCGAGGGAGAGGGTCAGCCGCCACCAGTACCGCCGCCGGCTTTCCAGCGGATGCCCTTCATAGGGGATCGCGGTGCAGCGCCCGGAGGCCACCGGCCCGCTGTCCCACAGCAGGGGCCCGCCGCGCAGGTCCTCCTCACTGGCGGCTACGCGGATGCGCCAGCCGGCCTGCATCCCCTTCGGCTCGTCGCTGTACCAGGAAAAGCGGGGATGGGCGGTCTGGACGCCCAAGGGATTGTGCAAGAATTCGCAGGTCAGCCGTATGGTTCCGTCCATGGCGTCGGCCCTCCTTCGGCCCGGCCGTCCTCAGCCGAAAAGAATTTCCCGGACATAGCGCGTGGAGGCCACGGCGTCGTTTTTGGCGAGGATGGCGTCCATTTTCGCGGGATCGAGGCGATCGGCGGCCTTTTCCAGCGCGGTCATCCACTGGACGCTCTCGTTGACCGCGTCCCGGCTGTTTTCCCGGTAGGGATACTGATCCACCGAAACATAGCCGTCGTAGCCCATTTTCCTGAGCCAATAGAAAATTTCCAGATATTCAATGGTGTGGATGGAGCCGGTGATCATATCGTCGTCCCACAGGCGGTAGTTGTCGTTGATGTGCATGTGGAACAGCAGGCCCCGGGAAGCGGCGGCGCAGATAGCCTCCGCCACATTCTCATAGGCCTCCAGCGAGTGCCCCACGTCGATGGTCACGCCCACGTTGGGCAGCGCGCATTCCCGGGCGTAGGTGATGGCCGACCACACATTGGAAATAAAGCTGTGGTTGCGGGGCTCCTTGGGCTTGTATTCCAGGCTGAAGCGGATGTCGGGAGCCGCCAGCGCGCATTCCCGCAGCCCTTCCACCAGCCACTTGGAGGCGTCGGCGTAATTGGCCTGGAGGGGATAATCATAGCCGTCCTGGCCGTTCCAGATGCTGATGGTATCGCAGCCGATAAACCGGGCGGCCTCCACCATGTCCATGGTTTCCTTCACCGCCGCTTGGCGCACGTCCGGATCGGGATGGGTAAAGGCGCCCAGCCCCCAGATGGGCCTGCCGAAATGATCCGGAATGATGGACACGGGGGTGAGCTTATATTTTTCCAGCTGTTCCTTCACCATCTGCCGATTGTCCAGCGTCAGCTGCCAGCCCCCGACGAATTCCACCGCGTGGACGTTATCAATGGTGGACAGCCGCTCGAACAGCTGCTCAACGGTGAACGGTTCGGAATAGCCGCCGGTCATATACCGGTCGGAGCAGGAACCCACGTTCCCGAGAATCACGGCGTACTTCATGGCAATTTCTCCTTTTTATTTATTATTCCGTCAGGGTCCAAAGCCCTTCCAGAGTATCGGTGTACTGGCTCTTGACTTCCTGAATGGCCTGGGCGGAGGTCTTTTCCCCCTTGAGGATTTTGCCGACCTGCTCTTTCCACTGTGCGTCCACCGGAGAGGCGAAGCCCATGGGAGAGATGACGGAGTTGGCTTTCACCAGCGGGAACACATCCATGGACCCCTCGTCCCGCACCCAGGACATATACGTGGAGTTCTGGGTCTTCTGCATCTCTTCCCGATCGGGATAGAGAGGCTCGGTCAGGGCGTTGAGCACCAGCGCCACCTTCTCCGGCTCCTTGACGCCGGTGAGGATGGCCCAGCCGCTGAACCAGTCGTTGATGGAGATGTAGGAGGAGGCGCCTTCCGGCTTCGGGAACATCACCAGGCCGAAATCGTCCTGCATGCCGCCGTAGCCGTCCTTATGCTGCAGCCGCTCCAGGTATTCGGGAATGAAGCCGGCCTTGCCCTCCAGGAACATCTTGTAGTCGTTGAAGGAATCCTCCTGCGGGATGACGTTGTTCCCCCGCAGCTTGAGCAGGAAGTCCATGGCCGCCATGCATTTGGGATCGTCCGCGCTGAAATGCACACCCTGCTGATCCTTGGTAATCCAGTTCAGGCCATTGGAAACGCAGAGGCTGTTGTACAGCTGGCTCGCGTTGTTGACACAGCCCCAGACGGTGTCGCCGCCGGAAGACAGGGCCGCCACCTTGGACGCCATTTCCTCGAACTTGCTCCATGTCCAGGTGCCGTCCTTCTGCATGGTATATAAATCGTCCGGGTTATAGCCGGCCTGCTTGAGCAGCCGTTTGTTGAAATACATGACCAGGTTGCCCGTCAGGCTGTTGACCCCTTCGCTCTCGGTGGCGCAGGCGAACTGCTTGCCGGAGAGCTGGTACAGGCCGTTGGTCTGATCGCTCCATTTGTCGGCGCTGAAATCCAGCGCGTCCTTGAACTGGTTCAAATCCTGAAAAATGCCGTTGGTGGCCGGTTGGGCGAACAAATGAGGGGCGGCCACGCTCATGATGTCGAAGCTGGGCTGTCCCGCCATGGTGGCGTTCCAGACGGCGGTGTAGTCATCGTCCTCGGGCAGCTCGATGACGCAGTTGAAGGCTTTTTCAATTTCCGCCACCCGGTTCATCAGCCGGCGGCCGTCCTCGGTATCCGTGATGCTGGCTTTCCGGAAGCCATACTGGTAGATACGGATTTTGCGCTGCTTCAGATCCACGGTTTTGACCGACAAGCCGGCGCTCTGTGAGCTGCCGGAGGATACCGCCGGTTTGTCGCCGCAGCCCGCGGCCAGCCCCGCCGTGAGAACAGCGGCCAGAAGCACCGCCGCACCCCGCCTGAATTTTCCGCCATGGAACATGTCAACCACTCCTTCTATATCAATTAATGGACACGCGTTGCCGAAAGCGTCAGCCTACCAGGCCGCTGCGTTCGATGCTTTGCACAAAGCCCTTCTGGGTGAACAGATAGAGGACAATCAAGGGAATGATGAACAGGATAAAGGCGGCGCTGTCGTAGAGCATGTTCTGCATATTGCCGATCACCTGCCCGTCGCCCCGGGCGATGTTGTGCCCGACGCCCGAGATGACGGTGGTGAATATCTTCATACCCGGGGTCAGGGTCGTGGTGTAGAAATAGTCGTTCCACTGCCAGACGAAGGAGAACAGCAGAATGGAGGACAGCATGGGCTTCGCCCCGGGCAGGATGACCCGGAAAAAGGTCTGAAAAGCGCCGCAGCCGTCGATGCTGGCCGCCTCCTCCAATTCCTTGGGCACATTTTTGAAATGCTGGCGCAGCATAAAGATATACAGGCCGTTCTTAAAGCCCACCGCCGTGGCGGACAGGATGAGCAGAGGCCAGGGGGTGCCGATGAGATTGGCCCCTTGCAGGGACATACCCAGGGAGAAAATGGACAGGGGGCTGAAATACTGAAACTGGAAATACAGGGACAGCAGCACCGTCTGCGGCGGGATCACTAGGGTGAAAATCACCATGCCCAGAATCAAGTTCCGGCCCCGGAAGCGGAACCGGGAGATGCCGTAGGCCACCAAGGTGCAGCTCATCAGCTGAAGCAGGGAGCAGGCCAGGGAATACAGCAGGGAATTGACAAACCGGACGGGATAGTCCAGGTATTCCCACACCCGCCGGTAGTTGTTCACCGTCGGGGATTTGGCCACCAGATAAACCGACCCGTCGTACAGGTCGCTGATGCTTTTGAAGGAGGTGGACAGTTGCATAATCACCGGTTCCAGAATGATAAAGCCGAGGCCGATGAGCAGCACCGCCCGAAACAGGCTCCAGACCCATTTCTGGGTGCGGTAGAGCGTGGCGTGCCTGCGGATATGGCCATTTGCCATGGTGGTTCCTCCTTTCACCGTGCGTCCTCGTAATACACCTTGCGGGAGGCGATGGCGATAAACACCAGCAGCACCGCCGAGATAATCAGAAAATAAAGCCAGCTCATAGCCGCCGCCGGGCCGTGCCGCCCGTAAACGACCGATTCATAGTAAATTTTATCGATAATGGGGTTATTCAGGCCCGCCATGGAATCAATGATGGTATACACGGCGTTGACCAGGATGATGGGACTGATCATGGGGAAGGTTACCTTCCAGAAATTCTCCCAGCCGGTGGCGCCTTCCATGGTGGAGGCCTCGTACAGGGAGGGAGATATGGTCTGCAGGCCGGCGAGGAAGATGAGAATCTGCACGCCGGAGGCCATGGTAATGTCCTGCACCCGATCCACCGCTGTCTGCACGAAATCCAGCAGGCCGCCGCTCAGGTTCAGCGTTCCCAGCAGGCCGGCCACCATCTGGTTGATTTGCAGGATGCCGGTCCCCTCGCCCGCCGCCTCCGCGGTGATATTGCTCATGGTCACGTCCTGGATTTGATTGCTCTGCATCATAGCCAGCACGCCGCTGTAGATGACCACCGGCAGGAAGAACACCGCCCGGGCCACCGTCCGCCCGTGAAACCGCTGGTTGAGGATGGTGGCGATGAAAAAGCTGAACAGCAGGATGCAGGGGAAATCGATAAGCAAATTAAGCAGGCTCTCCTTGAGCTTGGGGATATATTCGGCATTGGTAAAAAACAGATCGTAATAGTGCTGCCAGCCCACGAATTTCATGGTGGGGCCGGCGGTGATGGTGTGAAAGCTGAGGATGCCGGAGTGGATGACCGGCACCAGGAAAAACAGGAAAAATCCGATGAGGAAGGGGATACTGAACACCCAGCCGGTCAACGCTTTTCTTCCGCTGATGGACAGGCGTTTTTTGGTTCTCATGGATGCGCTCCCTCCTTCACCGCCGCGTAATCCTTGGCGGCCACCGTCACGCCGCCCACTGTGATCGGGGCGCTGCCATAATTGGTATAAATGGCCGTGCCGTCCTCGTAGCCAGTGCGGTAGACGTCCGGCGCCGCCTCGGCATGGGAGACGATCCGCTGACCGGCTACGCCGGACAGGGCGCCCGCCACCTTCTTGTACAAGCTCACAGCCTCGTCCAGCCACTCCCTGTAGGAAACGGCCACATACGTGGAATCCACGTCGTGCAGCACATAATTGGGCTGGTACATCCATTCAAAGCCGGGCATGGCGCCGGTTTCAATCAGCTTAAGCGCCGCCTCGGCGGTGTTATTCGCGTAATTCACCGGCTCCCCGGCGTAGGGCAGGCAGCCGTGGAGCACCATCTGATAAAACGGGATTTCCTCATCCAGCAGATAGTGGCCGTTGCTGTCCGCGGGGAGATTCACAACCTCCTCGAGGCCGGCCAGCGCGTACGCCGAGGGCCGGTTGCCCAACACCCTGCCCGCGTCGCTGAAGCGGCGGAACACCTCCGAGGCGTTGCGCGCGGCCTGCTGCCGGTTCACAAAGGCGCTTTCGGAGAAATCCGCATACAGGGTGCTGCCCAAGCCGCTGAGCGACACGCCGCGGCCCGGCAGCTTGGAAAGGCTTTGCAGCGACCTCTCGGCAAAGGCCAGATATTTGCCGGGGGACAGCAGGTTGACCGTCCCGGTTTTCCGGCCGGTCACCAGATGAAACACGTCGGCTCCGGCGGTTTTTCCCATAATGGACTTGGGCGCGTCGCTCATGGCCTTATACCCGTCAAACAGCCCGTTGCGGTGGACGTACTGCAGATCGATGTCCCAGTATACCCGGTCGCCGTTTTGCTGCATATACTCCTCAAATGCGGCCATCCCTTTGCTGCCGCCCAGCTGCTTTTGCACCTTCAGGCTGTCCATGGCGCTGTGCCGCAGGCCGCCGTTGGCCCAGCCCTCATAGAGGACAGCCACGCTGTCCACGCCCTGCTCCCGCAGCTGTTCGACGATGCCGCGGGCCTGATCAAAGGTGGTCAGCGCCACGGTCTTTTGCACCGGAATGCCGACAATGTCGTCCTCGTAATCGATGGCGCCAAGCAGGCTCAGATAGAGGGCGGGCTTCGCCTCGGGACGCAGGCGCAGGGTGCCGGCGTCCAGCAGGTACTGCTGATACCGGCGGGCCATGCCGGAATAGGTGCTGTCTTCCCCGTTCAGGAAGCAATACCGCACCTGCAAATCCTCTCGCGTCATGGTTTTTTGATAAAAATACATGCTGGTGGCCATATAATAGGGCACATCCGCCGCCTCGGCCTGGTTGAGGGTGAAGCTTGGATACACATAGTTGAAACGATTGGCGCCGCCGCTGACGGCGGCGTTCACCGCGGCCAGCGCGTCGCCGCTTTCGATAATCGCCAGAAAGCCGGCGGTCTGCCGCCGCATGCCATAGACCGGCAGGGGAACCGCCTGCTTCTCGGTGAGCACGTCGGAGCGGCCGGCGGTCAGGTTGTCGCCATACAGGCCCGCCTGGTACAGCCCTTGGGAGGCCTTTCCGTTGTTCAGGCGAATGAGGGCGCCACTGCCGTCCGGCACCAGCATATAGCCCTCCTCCTTCTTCCCCGCCGCGCCGAAATAGGGCAGCAGGGACAGGGTGAGCAGGTGGGCGGAGGAGGGACACTGGATATCCTCCGTCACCACCCGGGCCACAAAGCCGTCCTTGTCCAGGGTGTACTCCACCGGCACCCGGAAGGTGATGGAGGCCTCCGGAGCGGCCACCTGATTCTCGGCGTTGTCCTTCTCCAACTCCTCCTGGGTATAGCCGCCGGAAACGATAACCGCCTCCAGGCGGGCGGCGGCAAAATCCGCCAGGCCGTCCATCAGGACATAGACGTCGTCGTCCTGAATGCGGGGATACTTGGAGATAAGCTCCTCCCTAACCACCTGGGAGGAGGCGGAGGACAAGGAGTAGGCGGTATAAAAGCCGCGCACCGTGGTTTTATCCGTCTCGGACAGGCCGGCCAACAGCACCTGCTCGAAGCGCGTTTTGGTGATAACCGTGGGCATGGTATACACCTTTTTCCGCTTGCCGATGTCATATACCACCCGCACGCCGCCCTCGCAGGCCTCCCAGACGAATTGCCCGAGCTCCACCGCGTCGGCGTAGCTGTTCATCGTGCTTATCTGGCTTTTGCTGTTGGCGTAACGCAGCTCGATCTGCGCAAGGAGCGCCTGACGACCCTCCCCCTCTTGAGGGGTAGAATACCAGCGGCGATCGCCGGCCTTTTCCCGCACGCACAATTCGGCGGTTTTTCCGTTGATAAACAGTTCCAGCGCGTCCGTCTGCGCCACGCGCGTGAAGCCATCCTGTGCCTTCAGCCCCGTACTGTAGGACGTGTCGGCAAGCGCCTGCTCCGTCGAGGTCGAGGGCGCCGCCGTCTGATCGGTCCCGCATCCGGCAAGACCCGCCGTCACCAGCAGCGCGCTGAACAAGCAGCATAAGCGTCTTCTCACCGTTTCATCCATCCTTTCGTTCAGGGGTTGCCGTAAACCCGCCCCAACGGCTCCGCAGGCGCCCCGTCATACCCGCAGGGTCATCTCTTTATAGAAAATGTACAGGAAGTTCATCAGCTGCTGGATCAGGGCGAAAAACAGCAGAAACAGGAACAGGATAGCGGCCATGCCCACAATGGCGATGAGGACGGTCAGCAGCGTTTTCCCCACTGTATACTGGTGGATGGTCATCAGCCCGGAAAACAGCAGGAACGCCACCCATACCAGCATCAGCAGCCCCAGCGCCTGGTAAATTCGCGCCTCCTCCAGGACAATGACCTGGCTGAGAAGAATCATGGGGATCTGCACCAGGATGATGGGGGTCAGCGCGTAGGCCGTGGCGATATAAATATCGCGGAAGCTCCCTTCGCCGTCCAGCAGGGTGGTGATGCTCCAATTGGCCACACACCAGAGAACGACCGGCACCACGATACCGAGAATTTCGGCCAGCAGATTCGAGGATTTTCCGCTGTTCTCGTTGAAAATGAACCCGGTCAGATGATTGGATAGCACGGACACCAGGGTCACCAGCGCGATTAGGATCGTCGCGGCGCGTACGTCGCCCCGGCGCTCCCTCTGGGCGCACCAGAAGCCGTCGAAGGGGTGGGTGATGACATGGAACGCGTACAGCAGGCTGTCTTTTATCGCTTTCATCTGTCCACCCCTCCTCGTCCGGCTTTCCGTCCTTTGCGGCGGCGCACGCACACAAGAACGACGATTCCAGCCGCCAGCACCGACAGGCAGGTCATCACCGTGCTGAAGGAATCGTTGAGCACCTGCCGCCGATATTCCTTATAGGCCTTGGAATACTGGGTGCGGTCGCCCGACAGCTTAAAGTATTTCATGGCGGCGGTATACGCCTCCTGCCGGTAATAGGCCTTGCCGATTTCATTGAAGGCCAGCTCCGACTTGGCGGTGTATTTGAGCACCTCCATCCAGCTGGCTTCCGCGCTGGCGTAGTCCCGGTTGTACTGATAGCCGACCGCCGCGTTGATTTTCTGCGCGTACTCGGTCGGGTAAAAGCGGAGGATTTGGTTCAGCCCGCTGTCCGTCACGAGAAACGTGCCGTCGGGAAGCACATCCACAGCAGAAGGCTGGACAAAGCAGCCGTTGCGGTTGCCCAGCGCGCCGAAAACATACAGCAGATTGCCGTCGTTGTCATAGGTGAACACCCGGCCCTGCCGGGTATCCAGGACGCTGTAAACGCCCCCGCGGCCGACACAGATATCCGTCAGAACGGAGCGGACGGGCTTTTCGTCGACGTCGGGCAGCTCGATATCGCCATTGGGGTCGACACTGCCCATGCGGCGCAGCACGTCACTGCCCATGGGGTTCATTTTCTTGATGAACTGGTCGGCGCTCTGGGTGCTGATGGTGCCGTAGATAAAGCCATCGCCGTCCACGGCGTTGCTGCTGTACTCGGTGGGGACGTTTTGCAGCATCTTTTCCCGCTGGGCTTTGGTGGCGATTCGCCGCCAGAACAGGTCGCTGAGAGAGGAGGTTACCTGGATGGCCCCGTAAAAGCTGCTGAAGTTTCCATCCTTATCTAGCTCCACCATGCCGTAGTTGACATTTTTGGAGACCACGAACACCCGGCCCGCGCCGTCCACCGCCACCCGGACAGGGGCGTAGATAAAGCTTTCGTCCAGTTGGAAGTCCGGCTCGCCCATGATCTTCCACAGCCGGCCGTCCGCCTCCAGCACCACCAGGCGCTTATGATCGGTATCGGCCACATAGAGCCGGCCCTCCCCGGTGACAAAGACGCCGGAGGGAGAGGCGAAGCCGTCGGCCTTCCCGTTGTTATCGAAGGAATCGATAACCGCTTCCAGCTCGAGTGCGGCGCTCAGGCGCAGGATCCGGTTGTTGCCGGTGTCAGCGATATAGACCCGCCCGTCCGGCGCGACGAAAACATCCTGCGGCTTATGGAAATCCGCCGTTCCAAGGGTGCTGCCCCGCAGGATGTCGGCGGCGTAATAGGCCTGTGGCTCCACCCAGGCGTTTTCCTCGCTGTCATAGGTATAGTTCCGATAGGGTTCCAGCGCCGCGGCAGACAGGGAAAACAGGAGGGTCAGGGACAGCGCGCCAGCGATCCCTCTGCCCCAGCGGGCAAATTTCGGGGTTTTCAAGCGGCTCTCCCTCCTATTCCTTGATGCCGGAACTGGCCATGGTTTCCACAATGTTGTTCTGGGCAAATAAAAAGATGACGATGGGCACCACCATCATGACCAGGGTGGCGGCCGCCGCCGCGCCCTGGCGGGCCAGGCCGCCGTTGACGATCTGGTTCATAGCGTAGGGCAGCGCCTTGAGCTTTTCGCTGTAGATGTAATTGCTACCGCTGGTGCCGTTCCACAAGGCCTGCACCGCGAAAATCGTGACGGTCAGCCAGGCCGGCTTGACCTGCGGCATGACGATGCGCCAGAAGATGATCCACTCGTTGGCCCCGTCGATTTTGGCCGCTTCCAGCATGCTGTCAGGGATGCCGGTCATGAACTGGCGCATCAGGTATAGCCCGAGGGAGCTTCCCACCGCCGGGACGATCAGCGCGGCATAGGTATCCACCCAGCCGAGGCCGGACATCACCAGATAGCTGGGGATGGCCGTCACGGCGGGGGTGAACATCAGGGACAGCACGATGACCTGAAAGAACAGGCCGGAACCGGGAAACCGCTTTTTGGCCAGCGGATACGCCGCCATGGAGGCGAAAATCACATTGCCGAAGGTGCCGACGCCCGTGATGAAAAAGGAGTTGAATATGTAACGGGAGAAGGGCACCCAGGAGTTGGACATGACCGCCACCATGTCGGAGAAGTTTTTCAAGGTTGGATGGTTGACGATGAGGATGTTGGGCGGATATTTCCACAATTCGTCCAGGGGCTTGAAGGCTGTGCTGATGGCATAGATCATGGGCATAGCCGTGAAGGCGCCGCAGAGAAACAGAAAGAGAAACATCAGCGCATTACCCGCCCGGGAGCGGCTGACCCGCGGCTGGTGGAACAGACGCAGGCGCGTTCTGTGTCTTTTGACCGTGACCGTTTCATGCGCCATATCAGTTGCCCACCTTCCTGAGGAATTTCTGGATCAGCGTGTTGCAGACCACCATCAGCAGAAACAGCACCGTGGCGATGGCGCAGGCGTAACCCATTTCAAACCGGGTGGATCCGTAATCCTGCAGATGGTGCATGATGGTATGCGCCGCGTAATTAGGGCTGGGGAAGCCGACGAGCATGGTGATTTGATCCCCGATGGTAAACGAGGAGGTGATGCTCATGATGGCGCTGAACATCAGCTGCGGCTTGATGCAAGGCAGAGTGATGTACCACAACTCCTGCCAGCGAGTGCGGATGCCGTCCACGGCGGCGGCCTCATACAGCGAGGCGTCAATGGTCTGGAAGCCGGCGATGAAGGCCAGAAAGCTGGTGCTCAGGCTGGCCCACAGAAGGATGAGGATAATGACCCCCACCATGGTGGATTTGCTCTGCAGCCAGAGCACGGGCGAGGTGATGAAGCCCAGGCGGGTCAGCCAGGCGTTGACAAAGCCATAGGCGTCGGAGCTGAAAATCACCTTCCAGATGACGTAGATATTGGCCAGGGACGGCGCGTAAAAGAGCAGGGTCATAAAGGAGCGCATTTTCGGCCCCAGCTCGTTGATAAACCAGGCGAAGGCCAGACTCAGGATATACCCCGCCGGGCCGAGGATCACCGCAAAGGTCAAGGTATTGGTCAGGGCGGTGATGAACAGATCGTCGTTGAAAAACAGCTGCTGAAAGTTGCCCCAGCCGTTGAAGGTGGGCGGCTCCAGCACGTTGAAGTGGGTGAAGCTTAGGCAGATGGCGATGACGACGGGAATAACGGTGAACAGGAGGAAAACAATGCCGAAGGGCAGCAGAAACAGGTAGTTGGTGCGGTTGCGCGCGATGTTCTTCAAAAGGCCGCCGCCCGCTTTTGGTTGTTGGCGCATGTGGGTTCCTCCTATTCTTCCGCCAGGCCGAATTCCTTGCGGCGCAGTTTGATTTCCGCGTTCATCTGCTTGACGGCGTCCCGCAGGGCTTCATCGGGATCGACGCCGCTGCTCACCGCGTCACGGAAGGCAAAGTCCACAAATCGGGAGGTCATATAGCTGCCCGGCACCTCCCGGATCCCCTTGACCTCGCTCCACTGCGCTTGAATCGTCTTCAGGTTTTCCTGGGACCAGGGAATCCGCTCCAGCGCCTCCCGGTTGGCGGGGCAATACCGGCCCGCAGCGCCGAGAATATTTTCCAGCTCCACCCCGAAGTCACCCTGGACATCCGCGCTGGTCCACCACTTGAGAAACGCCCAGGCGGCGTCTTTATCCTTCACCGTATTCAGGATGGAGCAGCCGGTGGTGGTGCCGCAGGACGACCGATCCAGCGTACCGTCCTCCCGCGGGGTGCCGGGTATGGCGGCAAAGCCCCATTTCCCTTTGATTTCCGGTGCGAACACCTGCAACGTGTTGTAATTCGAGTATTCCTCTATCCCGATGGGTACCGCGCCCGAACGGAAGCGGTTGAGAAAATCGTACTGGGTGGGCAGACCATAGCTGGTGTAAAACTTCGTCCATTCGAAGAAGGCGTTGACCGCCTCCTTGCTGTCGAGCAGGGTTTTGGAGCCGTTGGCGGTGTAGAGGCTGCCGCCGTTCTGGAACAGAAACGTCGCATACACAGGCAGCCCCAGGCCCACGGCGCCGTCCACCAGCACCTTGGGGAAGCCGAAGTTCAGATTCTTTTTCTGCAGGACGGGCAGAATATGGATAACATCCTCCCAGGTGTTGGGAACCTCCAGCCCCAGCTCTGCCAGAATGTCCTTGCGGTAAAACAGCATGTAAAAGGTCTGGGTTTCCGGCAGGGCGTAAACGCCGCCGTCAAAGGAGAAGGGCTCCAGAGCGCTGGGCATAAAACGCTCAGCCACCTGGACATAATCGGAAAAGGCCGCCAAATTGATAACCCCATGGCGCACCGCGTAGTTGATGGGATCGGAGGCGTTCAGGGTCAGGGCCACGTCGGGGCCTTTGCCCGACAGGGTGGCGGGAAGCAGAGCGCCCGTCGAAATCAGCTGGATTTGCACGGCGATGCCGGTATCTTTTGTGAAGGAGGCGCTGGCCATGCGCTGCAGCACCTGCACCTGATCCCGACCGCCGGTGGCACCGTTGCCCACCCAGACGCGCACGTTCCGCCCCGTGCCGTCAATCGCCCCCACCACGTCATAATCGTGCAGGAAGGAGGCCAACAGCTGCTTGACGCCAAACCAGAAGCGACTGAAAAAGCCCGCCCCTTTTTTCACAAGGGATTGATCGGGAGAGGCCACGGTCAGATAATCGATTTCCAGTGGCTGCTGGGCGGCGTTGCTCAGCCAGGTACCCAGCTCCGTAATGTTGGAGGAAAAGGTGGAAAACCGCTGGGCGATCCCGTCCGGGTCGTCGGTCATCTCCCGGGCCTGCAGGTACGCCTTTTTGAGGGTCTGGGCTTCCTGGCCGTTCTGGCCGGTAATGGCCACATAGCGGCTGTATAGATCCTCCAGGGCGTCGGCCTGCTCTTTGAGATTCCGTAACACGTCGGGGATCTGTTTATCAAACTGATAATCCCGCAGCTGATCCGGCGTGGGGCCGGTGATCATAAGAATTTTCATGTAAATGGAATTGAGGGCGGCGATACAGTCGTCCACTTCCATCAGCAGGCTGGACAAACTGCCGAGTGTAGCCTCCAGCTTGATTTCATTGATACCCTTTTTCAGCGGAATCCGGTAGGCGGTTTCCCCGTCGCCGAACACCTGGGTCTGAAAGCTGTTGTCGTAATGGAATCGGATTTCCTCCGCCTCTTTATAGGGGATTTCGCCGTTGACATACAGCCGGCGGCTGGAGTAGGCCCCGTTGACCACGTTCTGCCGCCCCTTGATGCCCAGGGTGTACAGTCCGTCGGCAGGAACCTCCACCTCCCAAATCAGCCACTGGCCCGCCACCTGCCACTTGCTGCCGCCGATGGTGTTCAGGCGGATTTGAGAGGCGCTGGTGGGCACCGTATCAGGCGAGGTGCGATCGTAAATGGGATAAATGGACGAGGCGGATTTATAATCGGCCTGCTCCCCTTGGTAATCCCGGCAGAATTCCCGCGCGTCGGCCAAACCCTGCCGCCGGTAGCTCTCTAGGGCCTCGGCATACGGCGCCGGCTGCGGAGCGCTGTATATCCGCACGCCGCCTACAGCCATGGGCTCTCTTTCCGAAAAAATAGTCAGCGTATGCTCTCCAGCGGACAGGTATACCTGCAGGGGCTCGTTGTAATAGCCCGTGGAATCGTGCAGATCGGTATACAGCCAGCGGGGGGCTTCCTCCTGGGCCGGCCGCGTGTCGTTGCCGTTGGAATCCTGGCCGATGGGCTCCTTGTCTCTCCAGATACGCGGAAAGTCGATTTCCCGCAGCTCCGCGAAGGGAACGCTTCCATCCACCTCGAAGGTACGGATCATGGACGATCCCTTGCCTTCCAGAGGATAGTAGTGCAGCCCGATGTTGTACAGACCGGCGCTGGCCACGGCGAATCGGTAGGTCACATACCCCTCCTCGCCTGTCAGCAAGCTTGCGCCAGGGCGGCCGCCGAGGTTCTCCTGCATGGTCACATTCTCCGAATGAGCGGACAGGGCGTCGGCCCCCAAGAGCAAGTCATCGGCGCCCCGGGCATCGCCGCTGTGGTTTTCCAGATAGGCGCGGTAGGAATCGGCAGCGGTGTAGTCCAGGGAGGCGCCGCGACCTTCCGGGACACCGGACCCCTCCGCCCTCACGCCGCCGGGCAGGATGGCCAGGGACAGCAGAATGGCCATCGCGCAGCCAATCCCTTTATGTACGCACGGTTTCATGTTCTTGACCAACCCTTTCCTACTTCGGTTGCGGTATGTCAGTAGATCCAGAACCGGTAATTCCCGCCCCGGCCGGCAAAGTGAAGATAGCCCGACTCCCCGCCGATAAAACGAAGGGCGTCATCCGGAACCGCGCCGGTATCCCGCCGCCAGAGCGGCACGCCGTCCCGGTCGACGCCCGCGGCGTCCGGCCGGATCGGCAGATAAAGATCCGCCGTGACATCCCCGGGGATTTCCACCAGCAGTTCCACGCCGTCGGTCTCCCGGCTCCAGGAGGAGCCGATCCGGCCGGCACACGTTTCCAGGCTGCAGCGCACAAAGGGAAGCTCCTCAGGCAGGTACGGCTGGATTTTAACGGCGGCAAAGCCCGGAGCCTCGGCGGAAATACCCGCCAGATATTTATAAAACCAGGCGCTGATGCTGCCGTACATGGGATGGTTGTGGGAGTTCATCCCGTAGCCGGTCTCATATTCCCACCGCTCCCAGATGGTGGTGGCATCCTTGGACAGCATATAGCCCCAGCTGGGATAGGTGGTCTGCACCACTAGGCGATAGGCCGTCTCCAGATAGCCGTACGCCGTGAGCACCTCCAGCAAATATTTAGTCATCAGATTGCCGGTGGTGAGATGATAACCGCGCCGCCGCACATCCTCATCCACCCGAGCCGCCACCCGAGCCGTATCCTGCGCGGGTACGAGCCCCAGATACAGGGCGAAGACGTTGGAGCCCTGACTGCCGCCGGCGTAATCCCCGGTTTCCTCATCCCGGAAGACCCGGTTTATCGCGGCGGCCACCGATTCCCGGCGGGCCGCAAAGGCGGCGGCCTCCTCCCGCCGTCCCAACAGGGTGGCGAACCTCTCCATCAGCCCCAAATTATAATAGTAATAGCCGGAGGACACAAAGTCACCAGGTGTAATATTGGAAATCGGCGAATATATCCCGTTGTGGCAGCAGTGCTCGATCGGGGAGGCCCAATCGCCGTACAGGCTGAAGGAGACGATGCCGTCCCGGGAATTCCGCCCGAGAAAATCCGTCCACATCCGCAGCCCCTCATATTGCTCCTCCATAGGACGGCGATTGCCGTAGTGCGTATACAGCAGGTCGGGCAGAATGAGATAGGAGCTGGATACCGGATCGGCCGGCATATTGCCGCGCCGGAAGGGGGCGGTGTCGGCGATGGCGCCCGAAACCGGATCTTGGGTGTCGCGGATATCCCGCAGAAACTTCTCGTAAAAGAGATTCAGGTCGAAATTATAGACGGAGGCCTCCGCCCGGGCCGTCAGGTCGTTGAGCCAGCCCTGCCGTTCGGAACGCTGGCAGCAGTCGGTGGGAATACTGTACAAATTGGATCGCTCTGTCCACAATATATTATCTTGGATCCGGTTAATCAGTGCATTTCCGCAGACGAACTGCCCGGTTTGCCGCACAGCGGTATACATGGCCACCCCGACGACATCCTCCTCGCGGAGGTCGCGGACGCCGCCCTCCACGCTGACGTACCGAAAGCCGTGATAGGTGAAGCGGGGCTGATACACCTCTTCCCCATCCCCCTTGAGAACATAGGTATCGCACTGCATGGGCAGCGGATAGCTGGGGTCGGAAACCCGCAGATACTCCATGTTCAGGGTGTTATCCTTGTTGAGGATCTCGGAATACTGAATTTTGACCTCTGTATAGGGTTCGCCCCGCAGGCGGATCCGGATAACGCCCGCGAAATTCTGTCCGAAATCAAACACATATTTCCCATCCGGCAGCCGGGTCATGCTCACCGGCTTGAACTGCCGCATTTCGCGGATAGGCTCCATCATCTGCGAGCAGAGCACGCCGCCCGGCGCGGGCAGCTCCATCACGTCGAAGCACGCCCGGCCGAACTCGGCGAACTGCTCGGGATTATCCTCCGGCCGGCGGGGGAGGCTGTCACAGAACAGCGTCCACCGGCGTTTGGGTACATTCTTCTCGAAAGCGCAGCCCGGCAGGTTCCATTCCGGGCACTCGTAGTTGGCGTTGTACACCTCGCCGGAATAAATGGTGGCCGAGAGAACCGGGGAAATGGAAAACACCCAGTCCGAAAACCGGGAACAAAACCGCACGCATTCGCCGTTTTCCAGCCACGCCAAGCCCTGAAGCAGAAAGCGGGCGTGGGGCGACCAGCCGCGGCCCAACATCACGCCGACGGCGTTATCGCCCGCTGTCAGCAGCGGCGTAACGTCATAGGTGTTGTAGTAAACCCTCTTGGCGTGATCGGCATTGGCCGGCTCCAGCAGGTTCTCGCCGGCCTTTTTGCCGTTTATCCACAGCTCCGCGTAGCCGTCGCTTGCCAGGTACACCCGCGCCCGCACCACGCGGGCCGCCAGCGGCTCATGGTGGCGGAAGAGCGCCACCGCGCGGCTGTCGTTCGGCATGCCGATAAAAACCCCGTCCCAGTCTTTCCGCGACAGCAGGCCGGTCTCGAACAGGGCGGGCGGTGCGTACGCTGTCCAGACGCCGCCGCACAGAGCCTTCACCGTCCATACATACGCGGTGCAGGACGCGAGGGGAGGGCCGTCATAGGTACAGGCGCAGGTATCGGAGAGGATCGCACCGCTGTCCCAATACGCCCGCTCCTCCGATAGGTCTGCCTCATCCGCCGCCACCAATAGGCGGTAACCCTCGGGCCTCGCGCCGTCTGTTCCCCGCACGCGCCATGTAAGCAGCGGGCGGCGTTCGACGCCCATGGGCCGTATTCTGTATTCGCAGAGCATATCGAACGGATTCACCAATAATCATTCCTTCACGAGCGACTTATTATAGCTAAATTATAGAAGGAATTCCGGCGGTTTAAAATGGACGGCGCTAACCGTATATAGTACAATTCTAACTTCTCCTTATAAAACCCGATTTTTACTATCTGAAAATCGTACAGGCTGTTTTTCGGTTGTCCCTTGACATGTGCGGATATAATCGATATAATACTCTTAAAATACTTACTTTTTTGTGCGTTTTATCAATTTTTTGACCTTAATAAAAAGTTAGAATTGTATTACCGGACATTATAATAGTATTATATCAACCTGACAGAACACGTACGGGCGCGACAGAAAGGAACACGTGATAGCCATATGGAGGATCGTCTGACCATGAGCCGGTATTTTGAGGATGCCAACGTGGAATTTATGACCGGCGCGTACACGCAGTGCTGGCAGTCCTGGCGGTATGACAACGTCACACCGGCTTACAACAAGCTGTATTACGTCGTGGACGGAGAGTTCTATTTAAAAATCAACGACGCCGAGTATCAAGCGCAAGCGGGCCAGATGTTTTTGCTTCCCTATAACTCCACCCAGACATATTACCATTTCTCCAGCCATTTGGCCACCAAGTACTGGGTGCATTTCACGGCACCCTGTAAGGATCGGGATTTGCTTGAGCTCATTTCCCTGCCTCATTTCATCAACGTGGAGGATCCGCAAATCGTCACCAATCGGTTCACCGAAATGCTGGAGCTGAACAAAAGCCCGCATCTAGGGGCCAGGCTGCAGCAGAAAGCCATGCTGTTCCAGTTGCTGGCGTATTATATCGAGCATTCCAATCTGCCCGACGCCAAGGACATGTTCAAGGACGAAAAGCTGGCAGGGCTGATGCTGTACATTGAAGAGCATCTGCCGGATACGCTGACCATTAACGAGCTGTGCGGCATTATGCATTTCCATCCCAACTATTTCATCCGGTATTTCAAAGAAGCGACCGGCCTATCCCCTATGGAATATATCAGCAATCTGCGCATTGAGCATGCCAAACGGATGCTCCAGACGGAGGAGATGGCCATCCAGGACATCGCCAAGGCGGTGGGCTTCAAATCCTCGTATTACTTTGCTCGGATTTTCAAACGAAAAACCGGCTTCACGCCCACCGACTATCGGCTGGTATCCTCCTCGAAGCCCATATATCCCGATCAGGAAACGGACAGCAGCGAGCCGCGGAAGTCCTGAACTTCCGCGGCTCGCTTGCTACTGCTAATTTTTGTTTTCGGGGCGCAGGGCAGGGAAGCAGGTAAAGGGCTCCTCCCCCACCGTCCAGTAGGGAACCAGGCGGTAGGCCGGCGCCCCCTCGATGGCAAAGGCCAGTGCCTCCTCGCCGGGCCGCAGGGATTGCAATAGCTCCGGCACCGTTTTGTCCAGGCGAATCGTGGGTTCGCCCTCCGCCTGATAGACGCCTTCGCTCATCGGCCCCTGTACCGCCATGAGCAGCGGGCCGTACAGCACGGCGGCGCGCACGCAGCCCGGAACACGGTTTTCTCCGGTATAGGCCTCCGTCCTAAAGGCCATGGGCAGGGCCAGGGAAACGGTGTCCCCCTGCGTCCATTCCCTGTCCAGCAGGACATAGCTGCCCGGCTGGCCCTCGGCGGCATCTCGGCCGTTGACCCGGATCACCGCGTTTGCTTGCAGCCAGGAGGGAATCCGAATCCGCAGCGCCATGCGTCCCCCCTGGGGAGCCGATACCTTCATCGTCACCGTTTCCTCGTAGGGGAACGCCGTCTCCATTTGCAGCGCATAGGGCCGCTCCTCCACGCAGAAATCCACACTGGAGGCCGCAAACAGGTTGACCGTCACCCCGTCCTGCCGCAGCATGTAGATATACTGGGGCAGCTGGCCGAATAGCATAGTCGCCTGGATTTCGCAGCAGGTATTGTATCGTCCCGGCCTGTCTTTGCCCTGATTCATATGATTGAAATACCGGATGCAGCCGTCGGGGCCCTGGCTGGCGAACACGATATTGTACAAGCTCTTTTCCATCTCCGCCGCATAGAGCTCCTTATCCGGCCACAGCTGCAGGAATCGGTGATTGAGATCGACCCAGAATACGCTGCCGCAGGTCTCATAAATGTTGTTGGGAAGGTTGGTCAGCTTATGGGACCAGGGCTTGCACTCGAAATGCTCGCAGATACTGATGCCACCGCCGGGAATCTGGAAATAATCGTGATAAATGCGCCAGGCGCCCAGACAGGCGTTTATGTATTTTTCGTCCCCCGTGGCCGTGTACTCCTCGAACAAAGCGCAGACGCTCGTCAGCAGATAGTTATGGGGGCGGTTAAGCGGGAAGCGGTACACCGCCTCCGGATAGCCCGCCGCCAGATATTCCAGCCACCAATCCAGGTCGTAATATTTCTGGTTGGTTTGGATGTCGTCCGGAACTCCTACGGGGGAATGGTAGACCAAGGGCCCGGCGATGCTGCCCTGAATGGCCATGCTGCCCAGCAGCATGATAGGCAGGTACTCCTCCGCGCCGTTGAACCAGTCGTAAAAATGGCGGAGCATATCGTATGCCTCGCCGAAGCCGGCCGCGCCGGCGGCCAGCATCCCCTTGGTAAACATGGCCCGGTCGTAGTTTTTTTCTTCATCTCGCATAATCGCGGGCCAGGTATCGGTCGACAGCCGGTAGTTGCGGCTTTCATAAGGCATCAGGTAGCCATTCCAGTTGGCGAATTGGCGCCTTTCCACGGCGTCCAAAATGCCGGCGATGGCTTCCCGGAAGGCCGGTTCCTCCGCGTAGCGCAGGGTGTTGCCCATGCCGCCCAGCATGCGCCCCTCGTTGGAGGCCACCAGCATATCCACCCAGATCCTGTCGGGATCCTTGGCGTCCACCCATTGGGGCTTCTTCAGGGAATCCTTCAGATACTGGATATTCCGCTGGAAAATCTGCCGGAACACCCCGCTGGTCAGCCGGACGTTCTTCAGCGGGATTTTCCCGGGAAGGGTCACCGGTTTCCAGTCCGCCGGATCGGTGGCGGTTGTCTCATACCGCGCCATACGGCCGGTTTCCTCATCCGTCCGCCGGTTGATAACCGTCATCAGACAGCGGTTGTCCCAGATCTCGCAGCCGTCGATCGCTACACAGCCGCCCAGCGTCTCCGCCTCCAGCATGTGAAAGCCCGCTCCGGATAGGCCATCCGCTGAAAACAGCAACGCTGACGCCGTTTCCTTCTCCGCCCGGCAGTCTACTTCCCGGATAAACGTGCCGTCCAGCGTCACGCTGAAGCAGCCGCCATCCGGTCCCTTTCGTCCATACAAGCGCAGCTGCGGGCCGGCAAATCCGATAAAGAACCGTTCGCCGCGGCCGGCGGCCGCCGTCAGCCAGCCGCTTTTCGCCGGCGGGCACGTCTCCCCGGCAAAGCCGGGGGAGACATGCATATACGCCCCGTTGCGGCTGCTGATGAACAGCGGATAGGCCGGCTCCCCCAGCGCCTCCAGCCGATCGATCTCCACCGGCTGGGCGCTCCGGGCCACCAGGCGCAGGGTGTGCGGGCCCTTTTTCAGCGGGCCGGTGGTGAACGCAGGGACATCCGGTTTCTCCTGGCTGGCGCGTACCGTCGCGAGGAAGACACCGTCCACATACACATCGGCCTCGCCTGCCTCCTGGGGCTGCATGCGCGCCTGACGGCCGGCGGCATACCAGGCGATGCCCTCGCAGCTGGAAAATGCGTAGGAGGCTTCGGCGCCCGCCTCCCGGGAGCTGGAACAGGTGTTGTTGCTGTAACCGAAGGCCCGCGGCAGAATCCGCAGCGACTCCCATCGGCCCGCATAGGTCAGCTCGGTATCGTTGATCACCTGGGTGCCGGAGGAAACTCGCGGCATCGGCGCGTCCGCCTCGGCTTTTGCCTCCGGGGCGACGGCCAGTATCACGCCGGCATAGCTCCGGCCGGCTTCCTGTGTTTCAGCCATATGTATCGCATCCTTTCCGCTTGATGCTTCTACTATAAACAGTTTGCTGCGGAAAAAGCTAGGACGCCCGTTGCCGGTTTTTGTACCGGTGTTTCAAAGGAGAGATACCGTCATGATCCCCGATAAGCTTCCCGACGCGCCTATCCGGCATTGGTACAGCCGTTACTTTTTCTCCGACCCGCCGGAAATTCTGGCCAGGGCCTTTTACGAGACGGATTACCGGGCCGGTATGCACATCCACGATTTTTATGAGATCAATGTGATTGTAAAGGGCAAGGGCTATCACTTCATCAATGATCAGCGGTTCCCTGTCCAGCAAAACGATTTGTTCCTGCTGCCGCCCGGCTACCTGCACGGCTACTATCCGGAGGAACCGTTGGCTCTTTACCACATCCTGCTGCATCCGGCGTTTTTCACCCGGTACGCGGCGGATATGCAGCGGCTGCCCGCCTACCCCATCGTGATGACGGCAAGCCCCCCCACCAGGTGCGACGATCCGTTTCGCAGCTGCCTGCGCCTGACCGACAGGGAAATGGACGCTCTGTGCCGGCAGCTGAGCACCTTCGCCGATTTGTTCGGCGAAACCGGACGGGAGGAAACCGCCGTGCTCCAGCACGCGCTCGGTCTGTATACGGTCGGGACCATCTGCCGGATTTATCGGGATTGCTATATGGCCGGCGGCGACTCCCGCGTGGATGGCACCGCCGCCGGCATCCTGCACAGTATCCACTACCTCCAGGAGCATTGCGGCGAGTCGCTGACCATCGACGATCTGCAGCAGCAGGCCGCCGTGTCCAGAACCACCCTGTACCGGTATTACCTCCGATTTACCGGTCTCTCCCCCATGCAGTATTTGCAGCAATACCGTCTGATTCGCGCCAGAGAGCTGCTGCAGCAGGATCAGCTGTCCGTTACCGCCGTTGCGGCGGAATGCGGCTTTTACGACGGCGCTCATTTGGACCGTGTGTTCCGCAGGGCCTACGGGCTGTCTCCCCGGCACTATCGCCGCCAATGCCGACCGTAAAATCAACAGGCCGGAAGCCTTTGTGGGCTTCCGGCCTGTTGCCGCATCTTAGAAAAAGAGCTTGACGGTGACGATTTCGAAGGGCTTGACCACCCGCTCCACCACGCCGTCCCGCAGCGGCAGTTCGGCGATTTCATCCTCGAGCATGTTGGTCTCCGCAACCCGGCGCACGGGCAGACGAAGGCGCAGCTTCGCCCGCGATGTGGTGCACTCGCTGTCGTAGAAGCGAACGACGCAGCCATCCCCATCCTCGGCGGGCTTAATGCTCTCGACAATCAGGTTGGAGGGCTCCAGCGTGATGGGAGGCTCCTCCGGCTCCTCCAGCGCCGCCGGGACGCACAGGGGCTTCATGTTCAGCTCATAGGCGGGCCGCACCACCGACGGGGCGCTGAAGCCGCTGTCGTGGGGCAGCAGGGCGTAGGTGAAATCGTGCACGCCGACATCGCCGCCGGGATCGGGCCGGCAGCCGCCCTTGTGCAGGGTCAGGCGCATATCCGACCCCTGCACCGAAATGCCGTATTTGCAGTCGTTAAGCAGCGCCACCCCATAGCGAGTATCGAACAGATCGGTGTATTTGTGGTTGCAGACCTCGAATTTGGCCCGTTCCACAGATGTATTGGCGTTGTTGGGCCGGTCAACATAGCCATACTGGATCTCATGCCGAGAAAAGCTGGTTTTCATATCCACCAGGAACTGGGCCTTGAGCAGATGGTGCTTATCCCGCCAGTCCACCGTCGTTTCAAAGTCCACCCGCGGGGAGTCGGCGTAGACCACCATGTCTTGGGTGAGGGTGGAGTGTCCGCCCAGGGCGTACACCGTCCGGAAACGCAGCTGCAGGCAGCCGTCCGCCACGCAACAGCGGGAGAGAACCTGGCGCTGGGGCTGCATTTTCATCTCCTGGGTTCTGTCGATATCCCAGTTGTCCCACAGATACGGGATATCCTCTCCCATCAGCAGGGTGTTCAGCGGGGTGTGCGGATCCTTGACCAATTGGCGGCCGCAGCGGCGGTCGACGAAGGACGTTATAGCGCCGATTTCATCCAGCGTGATTTCCGCGAAGGGAGTGACCAGCCGATCGCCCTCCAGCTGGAAGGGAGAGGGCGGCATGGGCCGTTTTTCCTCGGTCATGGCTATGGTGAGAGTCGAGAGCGGCGGAATATCGAGGCCGCCAATGACCAACTGCTCGGCGCCCTTGCGATCCGTAAAGCGCTGATATGGCAAAGCCGCCGGCACGAGGCCTTCATAGGGTACCGTCACCTGCCGGGTATAGGACCACGACAGGGTGTTAAACAAGGTGAGGCTCTGCCCCGGCGTCCCCCGGGCCATCAGGAGGTCGCCCGCCAGCCGGCCGGCGTCCCGCGCCACCTGGTAATTCTCCTGAATGGCCAGCTCGTGCACCTCTTTCAAGGAGGTGCCGGGCAGGATGTCATGGAACTGATTGAGCAGAAGCGTTTCGTACAGGGCGGTGGTTTCCTCCCGAGGAATGGGGGCGGCGTACCGCAGGCCGTAGAGCACCTCCGCCATTTCCAGGGTACGCAGGGCAATTTCGGCCAGGCGGTTGGACCGCTTGATGTCGTGCATCTGGGTCAAGGTGCCCCGGTGCAGTTCCAGGTACAGCTCGCCGTCGTATACCGGCAGGTCGTGGGCGGTCGCCTCCAGCCGGCGCATAAACTGGCTGACAGTGGTGTGCTCCGACCGGGGGATGCCGGGCAGATCCTTGGCCAGGCGGGCGGCCTCCACCATGTCGTAGCTGGGGCCGCCGCCGCCGTCACCGAAGCCATAGGCGATGAGCTTACAGTCTGTGACGTCCCGCTGGCGGATATTTTCCCGAACATTTTTACAGATGGCGTCGATATCCGGCCAGCAGTGGGTAATGTTGAAATGGGTCAGCACCTCGGTGCCGTCGATCCCTTTCCAGGTAAAGGTGTCGTAGGGGAACGTATTGGCCTCGTTCCAGGACAGCTTGGTGGTCAGGAAATACCGCAGGCCGCAGCCCTTCATGATTTGAGGGATAGCGGCCGAATAGCCGAAGGTGTCCGGCTGCCAGAAGGCGTCCGCTTGATAATGCAGATTGTCCCTAAGATACCGCTGGCCTTTGACAAACTGGCGGATCAGGCATTCGCCGCCGGTCATGTTGCCGTCGCATTCGATCCAGGAGCCGCCGTTTGGCTCCCAGCGGCCCTCAGCCGTCTGCCGGCGGATCCCCTCGTAGATGGCGGGGTAATAGCGGCGCATCCAGTCGATATAGGCCACCGAGCTTTGAACAAAGACATATTCAGGATAGGCGTCCATCACCCGCAGGGCGTTGGAAAAGGTGCGGGCCGCTTTGTGAATGGTCTCCCGCACTGGCCATTGCCAGGCGGCGTCCAGGTGGGAATGGCCGACCAGGCCGGCGTAGCCCAGCGGGTTCTCCGGTTCCTCCCGCCGGCAATCCAGCGCCTTGTCCAGCACGGCGCACGCGTCCTTCAGGGCGGTTCGCCACGCCTCCGGCGGGCACTCCTCCGGCATCTGGGGCACCAGGCGGAACAGCTCCTCAAAATCGTGGGTGAGGGCCCACTTCTTAGAAGCGGTTTCCTCAAGATTCGCGTAATACTGGCACACGGTACGCAGACGGGTCAAAAAATGCTCGACTAGCGGATCGATTTCCACGACGGTCATGCCCTTAAAATGCCGATCCCACCGATTGGGATAGAAATTGTCGCAGTGGCCGAAATCCTCGAACGGCATGGTGCCCAGCACCTTATGCCCCGCATAGGCCTCCAGCGCCACATGGATGGTTTCGCCGGCCGCGGCCCGGAAGGTCAGAGGCTGGATGCGGTGGGGCCGGGTCAGCGGCTGGGACACTTCCTCCGTGTAATCGAACAGCCCCGCCGGCTCTCCGTTGAGAAACAGCAGGCATTCCGTGGCATCGGCCCCGGACAGGAGCCAGAGCGCCTTCCCCTCCCAGGAGGCTGGCACCGTGAGATCGCCTCGAAACCAGGCGTACCCGTACTCTTTCCCCCAAGGGTCGCCGATATGAACCGGGCGCCAGGCGGCCTCGTTTCCCGGCTCACTGCGCAGGGTATGGTCGTCGGTCTCCCACATATCGCAGGCGATTTCGTCCAGAGGGATCAGACGATATTTTTCATAGGTGACGGCCATGTTCTCCACCTTGGCCATCAGCTTTTCCTTATGGATATCCATCATAGGTACGCACCGTATCTTTCCTGATCAAATTCCTCCCATGCAGAGGGCTATAGGCATTCGCCAGACGAATGCCCATAGCCCCCGGCAGGGGCCGGGCGGTAAAGCCCGGTTCCTGTCGAGAACGCGGTGATGGCGGTTATTTCGCGGATCCCTTCTTCTTGCGGGAGAGGAGAACCGCCGCAGCGGAGCCGCCGGTGGCCACCGCCAGGGCGGCGGGAAGCACCGGAGCGGCCACGCCGGTGTCCGGGCTGCTGTTGTCGTCCTTATCTCCGGACGAAGCGCCGGAAACGCGGATATTGTCCAGCTTGACCATGACCAGCTCGCCCTCTTCAAAGGAGGCTTCCTCCGCCAGCATGTAGAAGGCTTCCACGCTGCTTAGCTGGAAGTCGCCGCTCGTCTTCGCGTCATCCAGCTTCAGGGTCACGGAATTCCAGCCCTCCTTCAGGGTGCCGAAATCCGCGAGCGTCCACTGGATGTAATCGTCGGTGCCGCGGGAGCTGCTGCTCAGGCGAACCGCCCAGGAGGTACGCTGGGCCAGCAGGGCGGGATCGCTGACGTACATATCGAAGCGCAGCTCCTTACCGCCGGTCAGATCCAGCGGAGAGACGGGCACGAAGCGGAAGCTGTTCTCCCGCAGGGCCTGCTCGGCGCTGAGATTGTTGGTGACGGAGGCTTTCCCTTCGGATTTGCTCTTGGTATCAAGCTTAACGGTGCTGGGATACCAGCTGCCAGCCTCCGGATCATCCAGGGTTTCGCAATCGGAAATATACACCGCGCCGGTATCGGGGCGGGCGGGCTGATCGGGATTTTCCGGAACGATCGGGCCCTCACCCTCCTTAGCCTTAACGGCGTAGATGTTTTTATAGGACAGCTTCAAATCGCAGGAGGATTCCGCCGTGGCGTTGTCCTCGATGAAAATACGCAGAGCGTACAGCTTTTCAATGGCCACGTTTTTCAGGCTAGCCTGGACGTGGTTCCAGCCGCTCTGGAAGTTCGCGGTGTCCATGGGGATAGTGATGGCGCTGTCGTCGCCGAGGCCCTCGGTGGGATAGAAGCGGATTTTCAGCCCGGTAAAGCCCTCGCTGGCCTTCATGGCTTCCCAGTCGCTGACATAGACGTTGAGATCGAGGGTGCCCATGCCGGTGAAATCAAGACCCTCGGGGATGTTGAACTGGGCGACGGGATAGATGTCCGTCTTGCCTCCCTTAACCCACAGGAGACTTTTGCCGTCGGTTACCTTTACGCTGTTCTCGGGTGCCTTGTAGCTGTCCACAATGGTCTTATCCGGGTCGATAGTGGCGCGCACGTTGTCCAGACGGAGGGTCAGGGGAGCAGAATAGTGATTCCAGCCATGATCCACACTCAGGGGATCCGCCTCCGGGTTGGTGGTGTTGAGCCCCACGTTGTAAATCTTGGTCAAATCCAAATCCAGCTTGGTGCGGTCAGAAATGTCGATGGTGATGGTGTTCCAGCCCTTTTTCAGCTCTTTGGGAAGCACAAAGGATTCGGGGACCTGCCCCTTATCCAGGGTGCCATAATTGTTGTTGATGGTGAAATACATGGTTGGCTGGAATTCTGCGGCATACAGGGCGGGATCGTTGACGTACAAATCGAACTTGATGACGTTGCAGGACGAGATGTCCACCGGCTGGTTAAGGTCAATGCGCAGATTGTTCTTCCAGCCGGGGACCGCGTCTTCATAGCTCTTGAACAGCGCGCGGATGGACGCAAAGCCCTGGGTGTATTCGGTGGTATCCACCCAATTGGACACACTGCCGCCGGGTGCAACATTGGAGACGTTTTCGCAATCGGCAATCATTTTTTCGTTGGGATCGACCTCCACTTCCTGGAAGTTCCCAACCGCAATATTGGCGGCGCCCACCTGGCAATCCCGTGCCGGCTGCAGGATACCTGCGCTGGAATTCTCAATAAACACCTTGATCTTGGTAATCGCCTTCATGTCGGGGTCGCCGATGGCGTCGGAGAAGGTTTGCAACGGCAGAATGACGCGGTTTTTACCAGTGGTCAGGATGCTGCGGGTCAGCGGATACTGGAAGAACCGGTCTCCCTCGTTGCACAGGCGCAGATTCACGCCGGCAAATTTATCGGAATCCATAATCGCCGCCAGATCGCTTAACACATAATCCAGCGCGATATAATCATAGCCGGACAGATCCTTGGCTTCCGGGAAGGTGTACTCCTGTAGGATCCAATCCCGGTTCATGTCGGTATAGAATTCGTTGACAGAGCCCTTGAACAGTAGGGTTTCGTCCGCCGCGGCCGTCTTTTCCCGGGTGACGGTGAAATTCTGGAACTTGATGGTGTGTCCAGTGGAAGAAGCGGCGTTGGAGGGCGTCTCCATTGCAATGCGAATCCAAGCCAGTTCGTTGAGTTTATCGGTGGTGGCGTGAGGCGCGTCCTCCTGACGGCCGCCCCGCAGCGGCACGGTGATGTGGTTCCAGCCGTCTTTGGTAATCTGGTTGTAAATGCGGTAGATATTGCGGTAATCCCAGGAATCCATAGCGCCGTTGTCAGCCTTGGCCAGCAGCGTCAGCTTGGCTATGTTAAAGCCCTGTTCGGCGCGGAAGGTTTCCAGGTTATCGATGTACAGATCGAATTCCATGTTGTCATAGGCGGAGACATCCACAGCCTCCGGCAGGAAAATCTTCTGCTCCAAGAAGCCGCCGTTGTTGGGATGACCGCCCTGCCCGATGGAGGCATCCGCACCGTTGGCGGAAATCAGCAGCGTCTCGGTCATGGGGTTGTCGGAGGCTTTTGTGGCATACAAGTTGGAAAGAGCCAGGGCATAATCGCGGGAAGCGTGCATGCCGGTATAGTCCTCCATGAAGAACTGCAGCCAGGTGGCCGTGGACAGGTCGGGCTCACCTTCGCCGGCGCCGCCGCTCAGCGGCACCTTGATATGGTTCCAGCCGTTTTGATAGACCTGATCGGTCACATCCCAGGTCAGTTTGTTGTTCCAACCGCCTTCGTCGTCCTTATAGGCGGTGGTGAACAGCCGCAGCTTCAGGCCGCCGAACTTTTCTTCCTGCTTGAGGGCGGCAATATCATCCACATAAAGGTCGGCCTCCAGATATGTGCAGTCAGAGATATCCAGGCCTTTGGTCAGACTGCCCTCCGGAGCGGCAAAGGTGAAGAACTGAGCAACCGCTTCGGGGATTTTACCGCTTTCCCAGGCAAAGGGATCGGTATTGCCGTGGGACAGATGTATGGCTTTCGCGCCGGAATTGGCGGAATTCTTGGTGGCAAAGACATTTTTCAACGAATAGGAATAGTCCCGGCTGGCTTTGATGGTTCCATAGTTCTCCATATAAAACCGCACGCCGTTAACCTTTTCACGGTTGAGAACGCCGCCGTCCGTTTGTATGAGAGAGCTCAGGCTCAGCTTGATGTGGTTTTTACCGTTGCGGATCACCTGATCGGTGAAGGTCGCACTCATAAAATTACGGCTAGCCCCTTCGGAGGGCGCCTCGGAAAACAGACGGATGAACAACTCCCCAAAATCCTTTTCCTGCTTCAGGGCCGCCACGTTGTCGATGTAAAAATCAAACTCCAAAAAGTCCATGCTGGAAATATCCTGCGAATTGAAATTGAAATCCACGCCGGCCGCCGCGCCATTGCCGTCCTTCGGCCAGACGTGGTCGCCACCATAGGTCAACTGTACGGATTCGGTTTTTCCCACCGCTTTGATGGGTTCCGCACTGGTAAACAGATACGTGCAGCACAGCGTGACCAGCATAGCCACGGCAAGAACCAGGGATAATGCCTTGGACCCTTTTGCTTTTAACATCGGGAAACCTCCTTAAATTCTATATTTAAGCGGCCGTTGCTCTTTCCGCTTAAATGACGCGATTATTCGACCAACCCGCTGCGTTCAATGCCAGCGATAATCTGCCGCTGAAACAAGACATACAAAATCAGAAGCGGCAGAACGGCCAGCAGCAGGGCGGTATTGGCCTGCACCAGATTGTAGTAGTAGTCATGGGACGCGCTGATATTGCTGTTGGCCAGGGACAGCACCACATTGGGCAGCAGCTTGGTACCTCCCATAAGCGTGTTGGTATAGAAGGTATCGGTCCACTGCCAGGCAAAGGCCAGAATGAACACCACCACCAGCATGGAACGGGCCATGGGCAGGATGATGCGGCCGAAAGTCCGCAGATGCCCGGCACCGTCCACATACGCCGCCTCCACCAGCTCGGTGGGGATGTTTTTGTAATACTGGCGCATCAGGATGATGAAAATACCGCCGCGGAAACTGAGCCCCGTGATACCGAGCAGAACCAGGGGCCAGACGGAATTGGTGATGCCCGGCTGGCCGTTCATCGCCTGCAGCAGGCCGAAGATGTCAAAAAACTTGAAGTAGGAAAACAGAGGAATGGAGATAGTCTGGCTGGGAATCAGCAGGGTGCACACCACCAGCACAAACAGCAGACGGCTGCCCCGGAACCGGTACCGCGCCAGCCCATAGCCCACCACGGCCGCGCAGAAAGTGGCGCAGACCGCCAGCACCAGCGCGAAATAGAAGGTGGTCCACAGGGCGGGGAAAAACTCGCCGGAAGCGAGGATGTCTTTGTAATTGTCCAAGCCAGGATGGCGTGGGATGAGGGCCACCGTCGGGTCGTATAGATCCGCCTTGGGCATCAGGGAAGCGGAGAATTTCGCCAGGAAGGGATACAGGATCACGTAGGCAAACCCCAGCAGGAGAACAAAAAGCACCACCTTGCTGAGCAGGCCGCCGAGGCGGGCGGCGGTTATCCGGCGGCGGCCGGAGGGGATGGAGGCCGATGGGCTGGCAGCCAAGTTTTTCATATGCAGTCCACTCCTCCCCTACTGTTCCCGCTGATAGGTAAACTGGAACTTATTAAGAATCGCCACCAGCACAGCCAGGATAACGGCCACCACCAGGAAATAGAGCCAGGCCATGGCCGCGCCGTATCCATAGTGTCCCTGATCAAAAGAGATGTCGTTGATGTAGTTCATCAACGTATTGTTGTCCCGGGTCAGATAGTCGATGATGGTGTAAAACACGTTGACCAGCAGCATGGGGCTGACCATGGGCAGCGTGATTTTCCAGAACATTTCCCAGGCGGTCGCCCCTTCCACGCTTGCCGATTCATAAATTGAAGGGGAAATCGACTGGATTCCCGCCAGGAAAATCAGAATTTGAACGCCGGACAGGTTGACGATATTGACCACACCCGATGCGGCATCGGAAACGAACTGAATGAGGCCGGGGCTGAAATTCATCCCCTGCAGCAGCAGGGTGATGTCGCCGATGGCGCTTCCCATCGTTTCGGCGCCGGTTTCAATGGAGGCGCTGTTCATGGCGCTCATGACGGCGTTGTTCATATCCATCCGGCTGATGAGACCGGTGGCCACGATGACCGGCAGGAAGAACACCGCCCGAAAAAATGTGCGGCCGGGCAGCTGACGGTTGAGCACCACCGCCACAAACAGCGAAAAAATGAGCACCACCGGGATGGTGGTCAGCATATTTTTCAGCGCGTCCAGCAGAATGCGCACATAATTGGGATCGCCCCGCAGAGCGTACCGGAAATTTTCCAGCCATACGAAGCTTAGCTCAAACCCGTTTTGCCCAAGGCTCATGTCCGAGACGCTGAAGCGGATGGCCGTGATGAAAATATAGAGGAAAATGAACACAAACCCCAGGATAAAGGGCAGCGTGAACAGGAGACCGAAAAGCTGATTGTCCCGTTTGTCCCGGGGACGGCGGATGGCAGATGGCGCGGCTTTCAAACGGCTTCCTCCTTTCAGCGCTGCACGGCGTAGCCGCCGGCGGGAACGGTCAAACCGTCCGCCGTATAGGCCGCCTGATTGTAGTTGACATAGATTTTTGTACCGCCGGAATAGACGGTGCGGGAGACGCCGGGAGCCAGCACGGCGTGATCCGTCATGACCTGACCCTCTACCGCCTCCAAGGCCTCCTGCACATAACGGTACTGCTCGAGCACCGTTTCTTTCAGCACAGGGTAGCTGACAGCATAATACGCGGTGTGCTCGGTGGTCTTCAACCGCTGGACATGGTCGGCTGCCAGCACAAAGCTGGGAGACGTCCGGCTTTCGATACAGCCGAGAAGAGCGGTCTGTATATCCTCGTCCAGGTTCAGGGAAGCGGACTGGCAGGTCATGGCGCCGGCCACCGCCAGTTGCAGGAACGGCACAGCACTGGTTTCCCCGGTGTACCCGGAATGCCGAATGGGAACCCGGTTCAAATTCGACGCGTAGGGCAGGACATAGGCGTTGCCGCCGTCAAAGCTGAGGCTGTACGTTCCCGAAAGGGTATCCAGCTGTTTTTGAAGCAGGGCCAGCGTATCGCCGCGGTTATAGGCGTGGGAGGAATCGAAATTGGAGTTGAGAGAGGTTCCCACCGTGCCAAGGGAGACGGCGGAAAGCCCCAGCTTTTGATATCCCTTGAAAAAGCTCGCCCAATACGACGCGTATTTGTGCGGGGAGACGGCGAAGGCGGTTTTTCCGAATTGGGAAATATCCGGCCGGTAGATGCTGTTGCCCGCGTATTTCTTATTGAGCTTCCGGCCGCTGTCGAAGGACTTGGAGAACCCGTCGAAAAGCGTATCGCGGGCCACAAAGAGCAGATCCACGTCAGGCAGCAGCGCCACGTTGGAGCCTTTCGCCCAGTCCCGCAGGCTGGCCAGGCCCTTTTTCCCGCCGAGGGATCCGGCCAGACGCACCTTGTTGGCCACCCCCGCGTCCAGTCCATTTTTCTGCCAGCCCGTTAGGGTCAGCGACAGGCGGGACGCGCCGTTCTCCAGAAAGTAGCGGGCCATTTCCTCGCTCTGGGCATAGGTAGTGTAATCGGCGCTGGCCTGGTATTCGATACCGAGAAAGGAGGTAGCGTACAGGGAGGTGCCCAGGGTTTCCAGCCCCAGACGCACGGTGTTGCTTTCGGGTCGTTCCCGCATGCCATGGGCCAGCAGATAGTCCCGGTATACTCTGGCCATACCGCTGTAGGTGGCCTCCCCGCCGGTGAGCAGGGTGTACCGCACGCGCAAATCCTGTTTGTAAGCGTTGGCATCGTACACATACACCTGTTGGGCGGAGCCGATAGAGGCAACCTTGGCATCCAGAGTGACCCGTTCGCTGGTGGTCAGATAGAAGGTGTTGAACACCTCGTAATAATCGCTGTTGGGCTTGCCCAGCTTGGCGGAAATGGTGCTTACCTCCGCGCCGCTGTCGATGATGGCGAACAGAGCGCTCTGGTTGTTCCGGCGGATGCCGTACACCGGCAGATGGAAAATCTGGCCTGAGCGTTCATCCACCTTCTGCGTCGTGGCGGCGTCCCGCCCGTACACATTACCGGAGATAACCGGGCGGCGGTTTTCATCCGGATTGTTCATGGACAACAGCGCGCCAGAGCCATCGGGCAGAAACACATAGCCGTCGCTGGCATCTCCCGGCTTATCCGCGCCAAAGTATTCCAGCAATTGAATAGAGATAAGGGTAAAATGCTTTTTATCGTACTGGATAGACGCACTCGGGATAGTGACCTCCAGCCCCTCGTCCGTCAAGGTATACTCCAGCGTCAGCTTGAAGTTGGGGGAATAGGTGGTTTCCTCCTCCTCGCGAATATTCAGCTTTTCGCTGTCCGCCTGATAATCGGCCGCGGAATATCCGGCTTCCTCCAGGTAGCCGGAAAGCTCTTCTTTTTCCCGCTCGCTGAGATCGATACAGACGTATAAATCCTCATTCGCCAGCGGCGGATAGGTATCGATCATTTTCTTGCGTTCCGTCTCATCGGTAATGTCCGCAAGGGAATAGCGGGTATAGAAGACGTTCATCTTCCGCTTGGCGCGGCCGCTCATTCGGCCGGTAAGTTCTTCAAACCGCTCTACCGTGAAAGCGGCGGGGATTTGGAAATCCACCGCTTCCTTGCCGATGGAGAGCTGAAAACGGACGCCGGCAGCGGTTTCTTCCGCACGGAACTGGCCGAGCTCGGCACAGTCGGCGGATGACCACAGACGGCTCTGCTCGTTTTTATCATCCACGTAGGTGAGCACCAGCTGGGATTCAAGATTTTTCTCAGTGTCGCCATTAAAGGAGGAGTCCCGGGCGGCATCGTAAGGATTGGAAAACGCCGCTTTGCCGGTCGCCTTGTCCAGCAGAGCCACCGCCATGGAGGAGGCCTGCACATACAGGGCATAGCGGCTGTTTTGCGCCGCCAGCGTCATGTCCGCCAGCATGGCCTCTTCCGAAGGATAATCAAACGAGATGGAAACGGGTTCGCCGGTTACGGCGATATCACCCGCCGCCTCGCCGGCCGCTTCCTCGCCCCGGACAACCGGTCCGGCGGCGGCCCCCGCCAACAACACCGCCGCCGTCAGCAGGGAAAGCCATCGTTTTGTTTTCACTGTTGGGCACCTGCCTTTCACATGCGGAAGGTGATTTCGTTGACGATGTTGGTGATTAAGTCCACCATCCGGCCCGTCAGGCTGAAGAATATCATGACCAGGAACAGGATGATGGCGATGCCGACCACCGTCAGCAGGGACACCACGATGTTTTTCCCAAAGGAATATTCGTGGGTCACCATCATGCCGAAGAAGATAAGCAGGCCCATCCAAAAGGAGCCCACGGCCATCACGAAGCTGAGAATAGACATTTCCTCTGTGATAAGGAAATTGCTGAAGATGGTACAGGGCAGATTGAAGAGGGTCAACGGTATCAGCGCATAGGAGGCGGCAATGTAAATATCCCGGAAGCTGCCTTTGCCGTCCATCAGCGAGGTCAGGCACCAGTTGGCCACGATCCACAGCAGGAAGGGGGCCAGCAGATTCACCAGCGCCTCCAGCACGTCTCCCTTTTCGCCCAAGAGATAGCCCTTGCCCAGCACACTGTACAGCTGGACCAGCAGGGTAACGCCCAGCCAGAAGGTGGCGCCCCGCATACCGCCCCGCCTTTCATGCTTCAAATCCCAGAAGCCGTCGAAGGGGTGGAATATTACATGGAACCCGTATACGATTTCCTCCCGGAAACCGCGGGGAGCGCCGGAAGGCTTCAGACGGCCGTTATAGGCCTTAGCAAAAGCGAAGAATTTCACCAGCAGCACGATCAGCACCACCGCCCCCGCCACCAGAAGCAGGCCGATCTTGTCGAGAATGGTCTGCCGGTACAGCTTATAGGCCCTGGAATAATAAGAGCGGTTGTTGATCAAGCGGAAATTTTCCATGGCCGCCTGATAATCGCCCTGTTCCAGTAAGGTTTTGCCGATCCCTAGATAGGCCAGATCGAAATTGTTATTAAGCCCAGCCAGCTCCCGCCATCCGGCCATCGCCTTATCGTATTCTCGGTTTTCCTGATAGCCGATGACCTCGTCCACCTTCCTGCCGTAAGCGGTTTTGCGGAACAGGGTGATGGAGCCGTCCAGGCTGTCCAGCGCCAGCAGCCTGTCACCGTCACAGGCCACGGAGGCCAGCTGACCGAACAGGCCCAGCGCTTCCCCCTCGCCGCCGAAGGCGTAGAGCAGGTTGCCGTAGGAATCGTAGGTGAACAGCTTGCTGTATTCCTTGTCGACCAGCGTGTACATGCCGTTGCCCATCAGGGTGACCTCGCTGATGGAGGAGGGATCCACCGGCTCCTTGGCACCGGTATACGCGTCGAAGTTGATGTCTCCCACCGGCGGGAAAAAGCCGGTACGGCTGAGCACATCGGTGCCGGAAGGGTTGATCTTTTTGATAGGCGCATAGGAACTGTCGGCAGAACGGGTCCAGATGGTGTTGTACAGGGTATACCGATCGATGGAGGAGGCCGTCACATAAACGAACCCCTTATCGTCAATCGTCAGATTGCTGTATTCCACCGGCACAAAGCTGGTGGTCATGGCTTTTTGCTCCTCCGTCATGAAGGTGCGCCAGAACAGCTCCGCCAGATTGGGCTTGACCCGCTGAGCGCCAATAAAGGCCTCAAAGCCGCCGTTTTTGTCCAGAGCGATGACGCCCATATTGGTGTTCATGGACACCACATAAATGCGCCCCGCCTTGTCCACCGCCACCGCCTTGGGGTTATATTTGAAATTTTCCGGCAGAATGTCGGCGCTGGGCGGGTCGATGGTGGTCACGTAGGCGTAGTCCTTATCGAACACCACCAGGCGGCCGTTATCGGTATCCGCCACATAGAGCCGGCCGCTCGGGGCGGAAAACACCCCCTGTGGTTTGTTGAAGGTGTCCGGCTGCCCGTTCTTGCCGGTAAACCCGTCCAGGATCTTAACAGCATGCAGGGTCTGGGGATCGAGGACGACGATCCGGTTATTCTCCTTGTCCGCCACCACAAAATTGCCGCGACCGTCCCGGATAATGTCGGCGGGGGCGTTGAGCGTGCCGGCCTCGCCGAAAGTGGACACCTTTTTATCCGGCGTATAGGCGCTGGGAGAAATTTGCACGTCCCCTTCGTAGGAATAGGTATACGTTTCATACGGGGTTTCGGCCAGGACGGGAAACGCCCCCGCCGCCAGCGTCAGCAGCAGCGCTGCCGCCGCGATTTTTTTCGTCAGCTTCAAACCGTCACCCCGCTTAATCTTTCATGCCGGAAGTGGCCATGGTTTCCACGATATTGCTCTGCGAAATCACAAAGATAACGACCGGGACGCTCATCATGACGATGGTGGCCGCCGCCGCCGTGCCGGAACGCGCGATGCCGCCGGCCACGATTTGGGTCAGAGCGTAGTTGAGGGTCTTCAAATCCTCGCTCTGGATGAGCACGTTGGTGCCCGTATTCCAAAGCCCCTGGAAGGAGAAAATAATCAGGGTCAGCCATGCCGGCTTGACCAGAGGCATGACAATGCGCCAAAAGGTGCGCCATTCGCCGGAGCCGTCAATACGGGCGGATTCCAACAGCGCGTCGGGAATACTGGTCTCCATGAACTGCTTCATCAAATACAGCCCGAGGGAGGAGGCGAAAGCCGGAAGAATCAAGGCGGAAAAGGTGTTGATCATATGCAGCTTGGTCATGATGAGAAAGCTGGGCACCTGGGTGACGGCTGTGCTGAACATCAAGGAAAGCACGATAATCCGGAAAATCAGATTCTGCCCGGGGAAATGATGCTTGGCCAGCGCATACGCGCACAGGGAGGCGACGATCACATGCCCCGCCGTGCCCACCACCGCCACAAACAAGGTGTTGAACAGGTAGCGGGAGAAGGGCACCCAGCTGTCGCTCATCATCTCGAACAAGTCCGAAAAATTTTTCACCGTGGGATTTTCCACGAAAAACCGCGGCGGATACATCCACAGCTCATCCAGCGGCTTGAGGGCGCTGCAGATGGAGTACACCAGAGGCAGGGCCATGAACAACCCCACCAGCGTCATCATCACCACAATCGCCAGATTGCCGCCCAGCGAACGGTTGAGATATAATTTTTTTTGCCGGCGCCGGCGCGCCGGTCGCTGCACCGCCGTTTTATCCATTAGCAGCCACGCCTTTCCGTTCAGGTTGCGGGTAAACCCGCCGATTATCCGATCGCCGCGCTATTCGCCCACCTTGGCGATAAGCCTCTGGGCCAGAAGGTTGGCCCCCACCATCATGAGGAACAGCAATGTAGCGATCGCCGAGGCGTACCCCATCTCAAAGCGGATGGTGCCGTAATCGGTCAGGTGGTTCATAATCGTGTGCGCGGCATAGTCCACCGTGGGATAGCCGCACAACGCGGTGATCAGGGTGCCGACATTGAAGGCCGAGGTGATGCTCATCACCGCGCTGAACATCATTTGAGGCTTAATCATGGGCAGCGTGATATACCACAGCTCCTGCCACCGGTTGCGCACCCCATCGATGGCCCCCGCCTCGTAGTAGGTTTTGTCCACCCCCTGGAAGCCGGCGATAAAGGACAGGAAGCTGGTGCCGAGGCTGACCCACAGGGAAACCACAATCACAATCGGCAGAATATACTCGGTGTTCTGCAGGAACTGAATGGGCTTCTGGATAAGGTTCATCTTGGTCAGCAGGCTGTTGACATAGCCATACTCGTCGCCGCTGAACATCACCTGCCAGATGAGGTAAATGTTGCCCGAAATCGACGGCGCATAAAATATCAGGGTGACAAACGCGCGCATCTTCGGCTTCAATTCGTTGATAAACCAGGCGAACAGCATGCAAAGCAGGTAGCTGCCCGGCCCCAGCACGACCGAAAGGATGATAGTGTTCTGCACGCCCTTGAGAAACACACTGTCGTTGAACAGCAGGCGGGTGTAATTAGCCAGCCCGGTGAAACGCGGCGGCTCCAGCACGTTGAAGGAGGTGAAGCTGAGCACCAGGGACACCGCCACCGGCAGCACCACGAAGATGAAAAACAACGCGACATAAGGCAGGATAAACAAATAGGAGATGCGGCTTTTCTTCATTTCCTGCCAAAGCCCGCCTGGCGCCCGCAGGGTCTTTGATCGTCTCATTCGTATGACCAATCCTTTCGCATACGAGGGTGGGGGCAAGGGATCCGGGATTTATTTCACGCCGAACTCCTCGCGCTTGCGCCTGAGCTCGTCGTTCAGCTCCGGCACGTATTCGGACAGAACCTCCACCGGATTTTCCGCCATGTTCTGGGTGCCGGAACCGTTATACACCCGGTTGAGGGCGAAGGTGATGACACGGGTGAGATAATACCCGCCGGGCACCTCCGGCACGGCGCGGACATGCTCGAGCTGCTGCTGCAGGCTTCGGGATTCCGCGCTGCTCCAGGTCATCTTCGTCAGCGCCTCCATGTTGGCGGTGGGCTGCTTGGCCGCCGGTCCGAGAATGGTCTCCATCTCCTTGGCGAACGCGCTCTGCACGTCGGCAGACATCCACCATTTCAGAAATTCCCAGGAAAGATCGGGGTTCCGGCTGCCGGCCAGGATCATATCCCCCATACCGGTGCCCACCGAAATGTTTTCCGTCGTCCCGTCAGCCTTCTTCTTGCCGGGTACTGGAATGAATTTCCATAACCCTTTGATTTCCGGCGCGAAAACGGTCAGCTGATTATACATGGTGTAGTCCTGGATGCCGCAGGGCATTTCCCCCGAGCGGAACCGGTTGGGAAAGTCGTAGGTAATCGGCAGATCGTACAAGGTGAACATTTCGGTGAATTCCACGAAGGAGTTGAGCGCTTCGTTGGATTTCAGGTTGGTTTTTTCGCCCTCGTTTATATATAGATCGCCGCCGTTCTGATACAGCAGCAGGGCATAGCCGTTGATATCCTTCGGAAAGGCCATGGACAAGTTTTTCTTCTGCAGGTCGGGGATCATCTCGATGATGTCGTCCCAGCTTTCCGGCTCTTTCAGTCCCAGCTCCTCGAAAATATCGGTACGGTAAAAGAACATGGGGAAGGTAAAGGTTTCGGGAAGAGCGTAGGTTTTTCCCTTGTATGTATATGGTTCGACGGCGGCGGGATGAAACCAGGAGGCCACCTCGGCGTAATCCTTAAACTGCGTAAGATCCAGCACCGCGTTGCGAACGGCGTAGTTGATAGGCTCCGACACCGGATTGTTCAGCACCACGTCCGGGCCGAGCCCCGCCAGCACCGACTGCAGCAGAGTTCCCTGCGCCACCAGCTCCAAATTCACCGACGCTTTCTGCTGACCGGAAAAGCCGGTGTCGATCAGCCGTCGCAGAATTTCCGCCTGATCCCGTCCGGTCTGAATCCAGACCTTCAGGGACTGATCGTACGAGGCGTCACCCGTCTGGCCCACGGCGCTGTAGTCGGTGAAGAAGCTGGAAATAAAGCACTGCACACCGAAACCCAGGCGCGAGAAAAAGCCGGCATCGGCGGCGGGCAGAGCCGCCCCTTCGGGCGCGATATAAATCCGATCGATCTGCAGCGGCTGCTCGTTGGCGCTGAGCAGCCAGGTACCGAGGGAGCCGATGTTGGATTTAAACTGCTCCAGGTACTTGGCAATAGATTCGGGGTTGTCGTACATCCGCCCCAGCTGGAACACAATTTTTTTAATGATAGACGTATAGCTGCCGCCGGTGCCTGTCTGCGCGTCGATGGTATCCACAACGTTTTGCAGCAGGGCTTTCTGCCGGCCGAATTCCGCTATCTCCTCGGGAATCAGCGCTTTAAAGTTATAGTCCCGATAGACGTCGGGGGAAGTGCCGGCGATCATGATGATTTTGCGGTACACCTCGTTGAGCGTGGTCAGGGAGGCCTGAACCTGGCCGATCACCTCCGCCACATCGCCCATCACCACCTGCAGCGTCAGCTGGTGGGTGCCCTTTTCCAGATAAAACAGATACGGTTCCGCCCCGCCTAAGGCCTCCAGCTGCCAGTTGGCGTCGTATCCGAATCGCAGGCTTTCCGCCTCCTTGAAGGGGACCTCGCCGTCGATCAGCAGCCTGCGGCTGGTAAAAATACCGTCCAGGATATTCTGGCGGAACCGGGGAGCGATTTGATACAGGCCGGATTCCGTCACTTGGATGGTCCAGGTGACGGACTCCCCCACCCGCTTCCAGCTCGAACCGCCCAAAGTGTTCAGCTTGACGGCCGATGCCGACTGCGGATAGGTGGTCGGCGAGCTGCGATCAGAGGCCGGCAGGATGGACAAGTCGCTTTTAAGGGTCGGTTTTTCCCCTTCCACAAAGGCGAGAGGCACCTGCGGCGTGCCGCGGCCCGCCGCCTTCTGCTGCGCGAGATACGCAGCGTAGGGCATCGGTTCCACCGGCGCGGCTATCCGAATGCTATGTACCGCCAGGCTTCCCCGCACGCCGGTCAGCCGCAGCGTGTGGCTTCCCGCCGCAAGCGCTATCCGGAACGGCGCCGCCACATAACCCGACGCGTCCTGCAGGCCCGTCTCGGACCAGCGGACGATTTCCACGGCGTCGGGCTTGATATCATTCCCCGCTACATTGGTCTTGATTTCACCCCGCTGCTCATAGGTTCGCTTGAATGCCAGAGCGCTCAGCTCCCGAAACGGAGTCTTCCCATCGATTGCGGCACTGGCCTCAATATCGCCGCTGGAAGCACTTCCCGCAGCATAGGTAATATAAATTTGATATAATCCTTCTTTAGGGACAGAAAACGTCCATTCCACAAATCCTGTGTCGGTTAGAATCGCGCAGCTTTTGCCCGTATCCTTAAAGTTGTCCGTCGTCTGTGTGTCCGCGGACTGGGCAGAGGGAACCGTTACCTGGGCGGCGTCCCCTTCGGCATCGGAAACGGTTTGGGCTTTTATATAAGACGTATACGTTTGCAGGCCGACGGCCGAGGCGTTATTGTCGGAGGGCAGCATCTCCCCCTCCGCTTTCGCAGGTCCGGCGGCCGGCAGCGCCGCCAGAAGAAGCAGCAGCGCAGACGCGGCGGCGGCCAGCCTGGGCGATGTTTTCTTTCTGTTCACTATACGCATCCCAAGCCCTCCAGCGTTTCTATCACTCTATTTGACATATTGAATATAGCATTATTCGCATAATAAGTCAAGTGGTTTTTCCTATTTGCTCTAATAAAATAGCAGGTATCGCAAAATTGTTGTCTAATTTAAGCGCGAATATTTTTAAATAATTTTGTCATAATGGGTAAGCGAGGGATATAAATTTATTTTTGACTTATATTTTTTCGAAAACTGTTGACACATAAATATCCATTTGATATAATGCTGTTAGAAAATTAGACGCAAAATACATGCTTGAACAAATAAAAATTGGAGGAAATACGATGAACGCAAAAAAGCAGCTACTCACATCCGTCCTGTGCGCGTCTCTTATTCTGGCCAGTTTTGCCGGATGCTCCGGCAAAGAGAACCCTGGCAGCGCCCCTGACAGTTCGGCTGGCGTGAGTGCCTCGTCCGACATGGGTACTGCCTCGCAAGGCGGCGAAGAAAACCCCGACGCCAGCGGCGAAGCGACGACCACCCCGGCGACGGATGCCAACGGCAGCCAGGTCACGCAGGCCACCACCAGCAAGAACAATGTCCCCGGCGGCAAAACCACCACAAAGCCGGGCGGAAGCAAGGGCAATCCCCTGGAAGGGGTCGATCTCAAAGGTGCGACCATCGTCATTGGCACCAGCAGCAAGGATATGTTTAACACCAAGAAAGGCAGCAGCAAGCGCCTGAACGCCATCGCGGATCGTTTCAACCAACTGCAGAGCAAGCTGCACTGCACCATTAAGGTGGAATACAAAGAGGATTCCGACGCGCTGTACCAGGCGGCCTTCAACGCGAGCATGTCCGGCAAAAAATACGCCGACATTCTCATTCCCCACGCCTATAAGACCTGTGCGTATTTGTCCTCCAATATGCTTGTGCCGCTGAACAATATACCGAATATCGATCTCAGCCAGGCCTATTGGAAGTCGGCGGTGGACACCATTTCCACCTTTGGCAAGAATACATACTTTGCCGCCACGCCGGGCAACGAGCATCTGACCGGCTCCCTGGTGCTTTTCTTCAACAAAAAAATAGCCAAGAGCCTGAACTGGGATCCCTACGCACAGGTTAAAAATAACCAGTGGACTGTCAGTGAGCTACGCCGTGTGACCAAGGCCGCCACCCGGGATTTGGACGGTAAGTCCGGTATGACCGCAGCCGATCAGTGGGGTATGGCCCAGATCGATCCCGGCACCGCCGGCATGATGGCCCTACTCACCGGCTCCAACCTGGAAATGATTAAAGGCAGCAACGGTAAATTCACCTACAATATGGATAACAAAGATATCATCAACACCATCAACATCGGCAAAGCCCTGTTCAAGGACGACAAGGTCAACTACGCCGGCAAAGCGGACGCCGACGACATCAAGCTGTTCACTTCCGGCCACGCGCTGCTCCTGTCCGGCGGCTTGTCCAACGTGGAGCAAATCACCAACATGGACGACGATTTCGGCCTGATCCCCTTCCCTCATAGCGACAGCCAGAAACAGTACCGTTCCAATGTGGACTGGAACTACACGGTCATGATGGTTCCGAAAAACCCGAAGAATCAGAAAGCTACCGACGTGGAAGCTCAGAACACCGGCAAATTTCTGGAGGCTTTCGCCTATCTGTCTCAGGACACGATGAAAGCCATCAAGCAGGAGTACGCCGATCGCCATTTCCGTGACGATGAATCCAGCGATATGCTGTCCATTATTGAAAAAGGTTTGAAAATGGACGCTGCACAGATTTTTGGCGGCCAGAGCCTCTGGCCGATTCACGACGGCACCTTCCGCGTCATGTATGAAACCATCGGTGACAATAAAGACCCTCAGACCCTGGTGGATGAACGGAAAAAGGCCGCTATCACCGAACTGGAGAAACAGCTGGCTAAAATCAAGTGATTTCACGCTATCATTTCGGTTACGGAAAGGAAAAGAATGATGCCTGCGAACAGCTTAACGTTTACCGGAAGGCAAGATTTTATCTGGGGTATATCGGGCCACCACAAGGGCTACGCCGCGTATCCGGAGGAATATCTGGAAGAGCAGATTCAAAAGGCGGCCGGGCTGGGCGTCGATGTCTACCGCCTGAATTACAGCCCAGAAACGTCCGAAGATTTCGCCTATCTCGATCGAGTTTTGGATCTCTGCGACGCCAACGGCCTGCGCCTGTTTCTTATCCTGTTTGATCGCAAATTTACAAAGGACGGCCTGACACCCGACCAGCTTTACGACAAAACCCGTGCCGTCTCCGAACGATACAAAGGGCGGATCCCGCTGTATCAAATATCCAATGAGCAGGATCTAGCCTGTCTGGATCTGGTGAATTTTGAAGGCCCCGACGGGGATCGACCGGAGCATTTTGTCCGGGAAGACTACCTTCTGGCCCGGGAGGCCATGCGCGCTATTATGAAAGGCGTGCGGGATGGGGATCCGGAGGCTAAAACGGTCGTCAACTTCTCCTGGAAGCACTGCGGCATCTTGGAAATGCTCTCCGCCGACGGCCTGGAATGGGATATCAACGCCATCGACTGGTATTCAGACATGGACAAAGCCGCCGATGTCAACACGATTTTAGACCGGCTGTTTGCCCTTCCCCAGCAGGAAGTCATTGTGGCAGAAGCGAATCAATGGGGCGGCGATTATTGGGAAGATGAGCGCGCCCAGGCCGACTACCTGCTGGACGCCATGAGCCGTTTTTACCACCATCCCAACCCGAAGGTGAAAGGCTACATGATATACGAACTGCTGGACGAACCCGCTTTGGAAAAGGGCGAGGCGCATTTCGGGCTGTTTCTGAACGATAAAGACGGCCATATCGGCCGCCCAAAAACCGCTTACGGCGAAATTGCCCGCGTCCTGAACAAGAACGGCGCCCGCTGAGACCGGGACCCGGACGAAAGGTTGGATAATCCATGAGAAAAGGACTTTGGAAATCCCTTCTTTGCGGCGGACTCTGCGCCGCCCTTCTGGGCGCGGCCGCCCTGCCGGCAGCCGCTGCCGGTACGGAGCTGACCCAACGCAGCGACTTTATCTGGGGGGTCAACGGCCACAACAAGGGATATGTCGCCTATCCGGAGAGCCAGGTGGAAAAGCAGATCAAGGTGGCGGCCGAGCTTGGGGTGGGCATTTACCGGTTTAACTACAATCCCGCCACCCTGGATGAAATCGAATATCTCGATTACGTTGTCAAGCTCTGCAAGGCATACGGCCTCAAAATGATGCTGGTGATGGACAATTCCGGCCCAGCGCCTAACAGCGACGGATACCAGTCCTCCAAAGAGGCCTCTTACATCTCCGCCCTGGCCGATCGCGGCCGGATGATCGCCGCCCGGTATGCGGGCAAAATCGATTACATCCAGATATTCAACGAAGTGGATATCCCCTGCCTGGTCAACGGACAGGGCGGCGACGGCAGCAACGTCAATCAGTTCAACCAGACCTGGCTCGCCATCTACGCCAAGCGCTTCAAGGCGGTCAACGACGCCATCAAAGCGGAGAACAAATCGGTGAAAACCGTCGTCAATATCAGCTACAAGCATACAGGCCTGTTCGACTACCTGGCGGATTACCAGGGAGGCGTCAATTTCGATGTCATCGGCCTCGACTGGTACTCCAACATGGGCAGCATGACGGATATGCTCACCTACCTCACCCGCTACAAGCAAAAAGAGATCATCGTCTGTGAAACCAATATTTGGGACGGTACCGAGGGCAAGTATGAAGCCGAGCGCACCGCTTACTTGACCAAGGTCATGAAGGAAGCGTATTACCATCCCTCTAAAAGAGTCAAAGGCCTGATTTTCTATGAGCTCCTGGACGAGCGCAATTTGGTTGAACACGAAAACGAGGCGTGGTTCGGCCTGGTCAACTGTGACATCAACGGCAACATCGGCGCGGTGAAGCCGGCGTACAAGGAAATTCAAAAGCTGCTGGGCGGCAAGGCCATGGATACCATTCACGTGGATCGGGATTCCCCCTGGGATGACATCGACTCCCCCACCGATCCGACTGTTAAACCCACGACCAAACCGCCGGCCGTTAAAACGACGACAAAAGCCACGGGAAAACCCACCAGCCAACCCAATACCACGACCGTAACCGACGCCGTGTCCAGCGGCAGCGGCGAAACCACCGGCACCGACACGGCAGAAGATAGCACCACCACCGGCACCGCCTCTGCCGCAACGACGGCAGCGACGTCCACAGAACCGAAGGGCGGGGTTCCCGTCTGGCCCTTTGTCGTCGGCGGCATCGTCCTGGTGCTGGGCGGCGGCGGATTTGCCGCCTGGTGGTTCCTGTTGCGTGGTAAAAAGGCCTCGTAGCCGGTTTCCAAACCTCCAAAGATTTCGGGTAGTGGTGTGCGCTGTTGCCTCGGTGCTTTGCGGCAGACCGAAAATCTCCGGACATGCGTGGTGTTTTATAAAGCACAAATAGGGAGGGCAAAAATTGAAAGTCAAAAAAAGGCTTTTGGCGGCTATATCCAGCCTTTTGCTGGCGGCGTCCGCTTGCGTTCCGCTGTCTGCCTCTGCGGACAGCGCTCTCTTGAGTACGGACAAGGCGGCCTATACCGAGGGCGAGGCCATTATGATAACAGCGGCCGGGACGGGCAATGACTGGGTAGGTATCTATCGAAAAGGAGAAAACCCGGGGTCGGCGATACAATCCATCCGGTGGTACTACGTGGCCAAGGACGGCAACACGTCCGGGAAAGCCAAAAATATTTTTGAATCCGAATATACCGTCCGTCAGGATTTGAAGAATCTGCCCGCCGGGGAATACACCATTTTTTATGTAAAAACGACGGGTATACGGTGTTGGCGCAGACGGGCATCATCATTAACGAGAAGAACACGGCTCTTGTGGCGCCAGCCTCCGCCGTCTATGAGCGGAACAACCGCTTCACCGGTTCGGCCGACGGCAAGCTGACCATCACGGCCAGCAAGGACGCGATCCCGGATTCCTATGCGGCTTTCTGGGGGAATGCGCAGGGGAAGCTGGCGGACTATACCTCGTTTCCCCTGATTAAGGCCGCCGGAGAGGTCACCACGTATACGAT